>Ga0209952_1002892_pt1 | contig 12429 bp, 16 predicted proteins | sample ThiBiot_750_biof_2_FD_183951 | JGI IMG/M metagenome (GOLD analysis project Ga0209952, IMG submission 183951) | Wastewater bioreactor microbial communities from Cape Town, South Africa - Thiocy_cont_750_biof (SPAdes) | ecosystem: Engineered > Bioreactor > Thiocyanate-remediating >...
TTTCGGTAATTTCAATCCTATTTCGGATCCTTACGAATATGTCACGTTCTCCTACAGTGGCGCCGAGGCTTGGTGACTTCACCGCCGACAAGCGCGTGCTGGTTCTGGTCGCGATGGCGCTCATCGTCGGCAGCGGCGGTGCGGCGTCAGCCTGGCTGCTGCTGCACATGATCGCGCTCGTCACAAATCTGGTGTGGTTGCAAACGTTTAGCACGGCCAATCTGTCGCTTGCGGACCTCAAGCCTAGCCTCTGGATGGTGCTTGCCCCCGGGCTGGGCGGCCTCATCATCGGCCTGATGGCGCGCTACGGATCGGAGAAGATTCGCGGTCACGGCATTCCGGAAGCGATCGAAGCCATCCTGATCGGTGGCAGCCGCATGCAGCCAAAGGTCGCAGTCTTGAAACCGCTGTCGTCGGCGATTTCGATCGGCAGCGGCGGTCCGTTTGGCGCGGAAGGACCGATCATCATGACCGGCGGAGCGATCGGTTCGCTGTTCGCGCAATGTTTCCATATGAGCGCCGCCGAGCGGAAGACGCTGCTGGTGGCGGGTCGGTCGAACTGCTGCTGTTCGAGATGAAGCCGCGCAGCCTCATTCCGGTCATCACCGCCTGCGTGGTGTCTGCGGCCTGGCGCCCGTTCATCATCGGTGTAGGGCCGCTGTTTCCGTTCTCCGGCCATCTCGATCTGCCCTGGTGGGGCGTGTTCCTTTACATCGCGGTTGGTGTTGTGGGCGGTCTGCAATCGGGTCTGCTCACGGCCTTGCTCTACAAGGCCGAAGATTTGTTCGAGCGGCTTCCGATTCACTGGATGTGGTGGCCGGCGATCGGTGGCCTGCTCGTTGGATTGGGCGGCCTGATCGAGCCGCGCGCGCTCGGTGTCGGCTACGATATCATTGCGGGCCTGTTGAACGACAAGATCCTCACCTCCCAAGTCTTGACGATTCTGATCGTCAAGTCCGTGATCTGGATCATTGCGCTGGCGTCTGGCACCTCTGGCGGCGTGCTGGCCCCGCTGCTGATTTTCGGCGGATGTCTGGCTTGGCTGGAAGGCCTGTTCTTGCCGGGCGATGCCGGTGCGTGGGCGTTGCTCGGAATGGCGGCGATGATGGGCGGCACCATGCGGTCGCCTCTGACCGGAATCATGTTCGCCGTGGAACTGACAGGCCATTTCGGTCTGCTCGAACCGCTCCTGGTCTCCACCGGCGCGGCCTATGCGCTGACCGTGCTGCTCCTGAAGCGTTCGATCCTGACGGAGAAGATTGCGCGACGCGGCCAGCATGTCGTGCGCGAATACAGTATCGACCCGTTCGAATTGCTGCGCGTATCTGACGTCATGGTGAAAGACGTCGATACGTTGCCCGCGAGCATGCGCGTGGATGAAGCGGTTTCTTTCTTCTGCGGCGATACGCCGCCCCGTCACAAATCCTATCCGTTGATCGACGAAGACGGCAGCGTCGTCGGCGTCGTCGGCCGCCGCGATATTTTGAGCTGGCGCGCGGAAAATCCCGAAACCGACGAAACCCTGTTCGATTGCATCTCGGATTCAGCGGTGGTGATAGGTTATCCCGATGAACAGATGTCTGTGCTCGCCGACCGGATGGTGGCCACCGAAGCGGGCCGCGTGCCCATTGTCGATCGCACGAGCGGGCGGCTGGTCGGTTTGATGACGCGCAAGGATCTGATGCGCACGCGCGGCAACGCGCTCTCGGCGGAAAGTGATCGGCTGTCATATTTCTTGCGCAGGCGGAAGCTGTCTGCGACAACAGGATAGCTGAGACGCCGCGACCGTAGACAAGATTGCCCGGCCTGATCGACGCCTTCGCGAGGTGGACATTGCATCAAGGGTATCGTCATGGATTTTCGCGTAGCACTCGGAGAGGCGATTCTCTCCTCGGAATCGGACGCCATCATCGCAACCGGCAAGGATGGCGCCATCACCTTCTGGAATCCGGGTGCGGTGCGGATTTTCGGATTTGCCGAGAACGAGGCTGTTGGGCAGTCGCTCGACATCATCATTCCTGAAAATCTTCGGGCGCGGCACTGGGAAGGCTACGACAAGGTGATGGAAAGCGGGCAAAGCCGCTATTCCCATGGTGACCTTCTGGCAGTGCCAGCGCTGACGAAGGAAGGCACACGCATTTCCGTTGAGTTCACGATGGTGGTGTTACCCGGGGCGGACGGCAAACCTTCGGGCACCGCGGCAGTGCTGCGCGACGTGACCAAAAAATTCGATGAAAATCGCGCGCTGCGCAAAAAACTCGCAGCAGCGCAGAACGCGGCGAGAGAAAATATCTAGCGGGTGCCGATACTTCGCCGGTTGAGAGGGATCAAGTCCGGCACTCTGAACGCCAGCCAAGTTTCTGTGTAACCTTTTCCGTGTCGCTCCATCTAACAGGCAGCATGGAGAACAGGAATGACTGACTCTCACAGCCAGGCGCGGCGCCCCGCGCTGGACGAGACCGCAAGTGACAAGGTACTGGTGCGCGCTGCGCAGGGCGGCGACAGCCGCGCCTTTCGCGCGATTCTCACCAGATACAATCGCAGGCTTTACCGGATCGCGCGCGGCATCCTGCGCAACGACGCCGAGGCGGAAGACGCGGTGCAGGAAGCCTATATCAACGCCTTCACGCATCTCGCAGGTTTTCGTGGTGATTCAGGCCTCTCCACCTGGCTGTCGCGCATCGTCATGAACGAGGCGCTTGGCCGCCTGCGGTCTCGCCGCCCCATGGTGGACATCGCCGCAGTCGTCACGCCTGAACGGGAGGCCGAGATCGTGCAGTTTCCGAACACTGTCCGCACTGATCCCGAACGCACCATCGCCCAGCGCGAGCTGCTTCGTCTCGTCGAACTCGCGACCGACGAATTGCCGGATGTCTATCGCACCGTGTTCGTGACGCGGGTGATCGAAGGCATGAGCGTCGAGGATACAGCCGAGTTGCTCGGCATCCGTACGGAAACCGTCAAGACGCGGCTGCATCGCGCGCGCAAGCTGGTCCGCGAGCATCTCGACCGCGAGATCGGCCCGGTGATGCTCGATGCGTTTCCCTTCGCCGGCAAGCGTTGCGAGCGCATGACCGAAAACGTCATGCAGCGCCTCGGCCTTGTCTGATCCGGAACCCTTGCCGGGTTCGTCCATTCATCACATGCAAACGCGGCGTCGATGCCGAAGGAGACGATCATTATGGTGTCCAACCTCAAGGTGCTTGAGCGCGAACGCGAGGCGGCTGCCGTTTCGGAGCGGCCGGATCGCGCCGAGGTGGAGGACGCGTTCCGCACCATCATCCGTTGGACCGGCGATGATCCTGCGCGCGATGGCCTGATCGAGACTCCGAGCCGCGTTGCCCGCGCTTTCGAGGAGTTTTTCATCGGCTACAGCCAGAACCCGGTGACGGTGCTGCAGAAGACCTTCGAAGAGATCGAAGGCTATGATGAAATGATCACGCTGCGCGGCGTTCGCTTCGAGAGCCATTGCGAGCATCACATGGCCCCGATCGTCGGCAAGGCCTGGGTCGCTTACATTCCGAACGGTCGCGTCGTCGGCATCAGCAAGCTCGCCCGCGTGGTCGAGATCTACGCCAAGCGCCTGCAGATTCAGGAGAAGATGACGGCACAGATCGCCAATACCATCAATGAGGTGCTCAGGCCGCAGGGTGTTGCGGTGCTCATCAAGGCGCAGCATCATTGCATGACGACGCGTGGCATCCACAAGCCCGGCACCGATCTCGTGACCAGCCGGATGCTTGGCTGCTTCCGCGACAACCCGGCGACGCGACAGGAATTTCTGAGCATGACCACGGAGCGTGACCAGATCTGAACAGCGGAGGTTGCCATGCAGGATGATGCACTCAAGGGACCCGATCTCACCGGCGGCGTCGAACTGGCGCAGTTCACCGATGGCAAGCTGCTGGGGCATGTCGGCGATGACGAGGTTCTGCTGGTGCAATCCGGCGCCGACGTTTTCGCGGTCGGTGCGCACTGCACGCACTATCACGGGCCGCTGGCGGATGGGCTCGTCGTCGGCAACAGCATCCGCTGCCCTTGGCATCACGCCTGTTTCGATCTATGCACCGGTGAGGCGACGCAGGCGCCTGCCTTTGATCCGATCGCGCGATACAAGGTGGAGCAGCGTGACGGCAAGATATTCGCCGGCGGCAAGATCCAATCCCGCCCGGCAAATCCGCACGCGCTGAAGGAGGCGCCGGACAAAATCGTGATCGTCGGCGGAGGTGCTGCGGGCTTTGCGGCGGCCGAGATGCTGCGCCGGGAGCGTTTTGCGGGCGAGATCGTCATGCTGTCGAGCGAGGCCGCCGCCCCGGTCGACCGGCCCAACCTGTCGAAGGATTATCTTGCCGGCAGCGCGCAGGAAGACTGGGTTCCGTTGCGCCCCGACGACTTCTATCGGGATATGAAAATCGACCTGCGTCTTGGTGTCGAAGTCACGTCCATTGACGTCACGGGCCATGCGGTTGTTTTGAAGGATGGTGCGCGGCTCCCCTATGACCGGCTGCTGCTGGCGACGGGCGCGGAGCCAAACCGGCTGTCCGTTCCCGGCGCGGATCGTCCAAATGTGCATGTGCTCCGCACGCTTCGCGACAGCAATGCGATCATTTCTAATGCAAAAGGCGCGCGCCGCGCGGTGGTAATCGGCGCGAGTTTTATCGGGCTTGAAGCGGCTGCCTCGCTGAGAGCGAGGGACATCGAGGTTCATGTCGTCGGGCCCGAGAAAATCCCGATGGAACGCGTTCTTGGCTCCGAGATGGGACAGTTCGTGCGCAGTCTGCACGAAGAACATGGCGTGATCTTCCACCTTGAGGAAGGCGTGAACGCGATCGACGAACGCGGTGTTGTGCTCAAAAGCGGCGAGGTGATAGCAGCCGATCTCATCGTGTGCGGCATCGGCGTCAGGCCGCGGATCGCGCTGGCGGAGAAGGCGGGGCTTGCGATCGACCGCGGTGTCGTTGTCGATCGCTATCTGCAGACGAACGCGCCGGGAATCTATGCGACGGGCGATATTGCACGCTGGCCGGATCCGCATTCGGGCGAGAATATCCGCGTCGAGCATTGGGTGGTGGCTGAACGCCAGGGACAGGTCGCAGCCCGCAATATGCTCGGCGCGCAAGAGGTGTTCGACGCTGTGCCGTTCTTCTGGAGCCAGCATTACGATATCCCGATCAACTATGTCGGCCACGCCGAGAGATGGGACGACATCGTCGTACACGGCGAGATCATGGCGCACGATTGCCTCCTCGAATACAGGCTAAACGGAAAGACGCTGGCAGTGGCCTCGATCTTCCGCGATGGCGACAGCCTGAAGGCGGCGGCTGCGATGGAAGAAGGCCGCGCGCCGGTGTGAGACGAAAGGTCGGCAAATAATCTTTGAATTTTCGGTAACCTTTTGCCGGGTGACTGCATCCAACAGATAGACGACTTCGAGTGTCGTCATCCGCCGTTATTCCACGGTGGCCACTGGAGCAGAGCATCATGTTGGTCAAAATCAGCGCGGCGCTAGCCGCTATTTGCCTTTTGGGTGCGCCGGCTTTCGCGCAAGGCACGAAGCTTACCGATCCGCAGATCGCCCATATCGCCTATACCGCGGGTGTCATCGACATCGCCGCCGCCAAGCAGGCGCTGTCGAAATCGAAGAATAAGGAAGTCATCGCCTTCGCCAACGACATGGTTCGCGACCATGAGGCGGTCAACAAACAGGCGCTCGATCTCGTCAACAAGCTTAAGGTCACGCCGGAAGACAACGACACCAGCCGCGCGCTCGCCAAGCAGGCGGCGGACAAGCAGGCCGAACTCGCAAAGTTGAGTGGAGCTGCTTACGACAAGGCGTATGTCGCCAATGAAGTCGCTTTTCATAAAACGGTCGATGGAGCGCTTGCCAAACAGCTGATCCCCTCATCGAGCAATGCCGAACTGAAAAGTCTTCTGGAAACGGGCCTCAAAATCTTCGAGGGCCATCTGCAGCATGCTGAGCACACGCTCGCTGATTTGAAATAGGCACAACGGTCGAAAGGGGAGACAGCATGCTGTCGAGACACTACTGGTTCGCCCCTATGATTGTCGCGGCCATGCTTAGCAGCGCTCCGGTGCATGCCGAGACGGTGCGCGTGACTATCAACAAACTGGTGTTTTCACCGGCGGTGGTGAAGGCCAAGGTTGGCGACACCATCGAATGGGTCAACAACGACATCCTCGCCCACACCGCGACGGTAAAGGGCGATTGGGACGTCGTGATCCCGCCGAAGAAGTCGGCGACGCTGGTGATCAAGAAAGCGGGAGAGGTCGAGTATTACTGTCGCTTTCATCCCAACATGAAAGCACGGATCGACGTCACGAACTGACGCCGATCAGGAAACGGAAGATTCGACCCGCTTGAAGCGGGCGCCCTTGGCCAGCATCACGCCGTTGGCGCCCGCGATCCCGAGCTCGAGGCTTTCGGCGATGCGCCGCGCGCGCTCCATGAAGTGCTCGGCCGCGTTCGGCGTGCAGAGATCGTTCACGGTTGCTTCGAACAGTTGCAGCCAGCGGTCGAAATGCTGCGCGTCCACCGGCAGCGGCAGATGCTTGCGCATCGGCTGGCCGTGATATTCCCCGCTCATCAGCGCGACCGAGGACCAGAATGCTTTCATCTGCCGCAGGTGAGGTCCCCAATCGGCAATGCGTGTGTTGAAGATCGGCCCGATCAGTTCATCGTCGCGGACGCGTGTGTAGAATTCATCGACCACACGCGCGATCAGTTCTTCGTCGATCCCCGTCTCGGCGCGGATCGCGTTGGTAATCTGGGCGCGTCGTTCGGCCGCTGCCATGGCAGATTCGGACATGGTCCACCTTCAATCTAATGATGCATCCTATATGCATCTTTCTGCGGGAAATCAACCCGCTGGCCCCGGTTCCGCCGTCAGCAAGGCGATGTCGGCGCCGACGCGCAGGTCGTCTTCCGCCCCTAGCGTGTGCTTGCGGATATGGCCCATCCGGTCGATCAGCACGAGGCTCGGTGTTCCAGTCATGCCATAGGCCGCCATGGTCTGCGGGATCGGCGTGCCGTCGCCTGGCTGATCCACCGCGACTGGGAAATCGATCCGGTATTCGTGCAGGAAAGCCTCCAGCGCGATCGGTGTCATGGCGGCGTGATGCTCGAACACAGTGTGAAGCCCGATCACGGCAACCTTGTCTGGAGAGAAGATGCTGGCAATGCGTTGGGTTTGCGGAATCCCGGCCTGAACGCAACCCGGGCACAACATCTGAAACGCGTGCAGCACGATGACGCGGCCGCGCAGTTCCTTGAGCGTCAGCGGCGCGGCGACGTTGAACCATTGCGTGACTGCAAGCTCGGGAGCGAGGGTCATGGCGACATCCTCATCGATAGCCGAACATAACGCCGAGCGCCGGGTCTGGCCACCCTCGGTTATTTCCTGGTCAGCACGTGGTCGTACAGCATCATGCCCGCAGCCATCGCTGCGGCGAAGATGAAGGAGGGCACAAGGCCGATCGACAGCGCCGCGACGGCAGGGCCGGGACATAGTCCGCCAAGTCCCCAGCCCACGCCGAAAATGGCGGAGCCGAGAACAAGCGGCCGGTCGATGACCGTACGCGTCGGCAGATGAAACTGTTCGTCGAGCGCGGGCCGCGCCATGCGGCGCTGGATTGCGACGCCCGGAAGTGCGACCAGCAGCGCGCCTCCGAGCACGAAGGCGAGGCTCGGGTCCCAATGACCGCTTGCGACATCGAGAAAGCCGATCACGCGCGCCGGATCGACCATGCCCGACAGCGACAATCCGAAACCGAAGATCGCGCCTGTGGCGAGTGAAACGAGAAGACGAAGCAAGGCACTCATCGCCATGCACCCATAACAGTGGCGACGACGACACCCGTTGCCAGAAAAATGCATGTCGCCACGAGTGAGCGCTTCGAGAACCGTGCGAGACCGAGGATGCCATGACCCGACGTGCAGCCCGATCCCATCCGTGTACCGATGCCGACGAGGAGGCCTGCAACTACCAGAACCGGGGTAGATGCAACGATGACCACCCGCGGCAGATGTCCGGTCGCGGTCGCATAAAGCCACGGCCCAAGCAGAAGCCCCGCGACGAAGGCGGCGTTGAGTCCGATCTGCTGGCCGTCAAGCAAGCGGCCGACGATGCCGCTGATGCCAGCGATCCTGCCGTTGACGATGAGCAGCAGCACGGCGGACAGGCCGATCAGCATGCCGCCTGCGAGCGATGGCCAATAGGAGATCATCGCCGCTTTCCTTTCCGGCAGTAGATTGCGTGCAGGGCTTCGATCAGTTGCGCGGCCTTGGCTTCCGCCAGCCGGTAGAAGATTTGCTTGGCTTCGCGCCGCGTCTTCACCACGCCCGCATCGCGCAGGATGCCGAGCTGCTGCGACAGGCTCGGCTGATGGATGCCGAGCCGCTCCTCGAGCGCGCCGACGGAAAATTCGCCTTCGGCGAGCGCGCAAGCGAGCGCGAGCCGCCCGGGATGAGCAAGGGTTTTCAGAAGCGTCGCGGCTTCATTCGCATTGGCGACCATATCCATCGCGCGCGGAAAAGCCCGCGCCGCTGCACCTGCGTGCCTCACCATGCCGCGCCCTCCAGCGCATCGAGTGGAAATTTGAGATAGCGTTTGCCGTTGGCTTCCGGCTCCGGCAGACGTCCGCCGCGAATATTGACCTGCAGAGCGTGCAGGATGAGCTTGGGCATCGGCAGCGTCTTGTCGCGCGCTTCGCGCAGACGAATGAAAGCAGACTCGTCGATGTCGGTGATGTGAGGGTTGCTGCGCTTCTGCTCGCCGACCGTGCTTTCCCAGCGGGCGTGACGTCCGTGAGGCCGGTAATCGTGGCCGGTGAATAGACGCGTGTCGTCGGGCAGCGCCAGAATCCGCTGGATCGAAGTCCACAAGGTCTGCGCGCTACCGCCGGGAAAATCGGCGCGGGCCGTGCCGGAATCCGGCATGAACAGCGTGTCGTGCACGAAGGCGGCGTCGCCGATCACATAGGTGATCGAGGCCAGCGTATGACCCGGCGAAAACAGAATGCGTCCTTCAAGTGCGCCGATGCGGAACGTATCGCCATGGTTGAACAGCCGGTCCCATTGCGAGCCGTCGGTCTGCAGAGCGGGCCAGTTGTAGATCGCCTTCCAAAGCTTCTGCACATCGGTGACATGCGCGCCGATCGCGGTCGGCGCGCCGGTTTTGCTCTTGAGATAATGCGCGGCGGAGAAGTGATCGGCGTGGGGATGCGTGTCGAGAATCCATTCGACGGAAAGGCCTTCGCTCTCGATATAGGCGAGCAGGGCGTCGGCATTGGTCGTGCTGGTCGCGCCGGATTTTTCGTCGAAATCGTAGACGGGATCGATGATGGCGCAGCGTTTGGTGGCAAGGTCGGATACGACATATTGGATGCTGCCGGTGCGCGCGTCGTAAAAGCCCTTCACCGCTGGTTTGTAGGCAGCGTCGCGTGCAAGCCAGCGCTCCGCGCCGGCGAGATCGAAGCCGCGCGTTTTTCCGAAAGCCTCGACGTCCTCGCGCCGCATTCGCCCGTCGAGAACCTCGCCGAGAACATAGAGCGTCATCACGCGCGTGCCGCCCTTGCAATGAGCATAAACCGGGCCGTCAGCCGCATTCATCGCCTGCTGAAACGCACGAATATCCGCTTCTGTGATCGTTGAGCCTGTGACCGGCACGAATGCGTAGCCGAGATTGGCGTTGGCCGCAGCGTCGTGCTCGGCATCGTTGCCGGGCTGATGAGGCTCCTCGCCGTCGGGGCGAAGATTGATCAGAGCGGCATAGTCCTTCGCAAGATCGGATATCTCACCGATCTCCGGTTGGCTCGCGACCGTTAGTCGGTCGGTGATCTTCACGGCGCTCATGGGACCTCGCGAGGTTCATCAATATACAATATACGAAACTATATATTGTAATGATATGTAACGGCAAGGCCCGATGCCATCATTCTGGCGGGTGGGGCGTTTCGTCTCGCGCGGAAGGGGCCTCATTTTGCCCGCACATTCCGCACGTCGGAAAAGGTGCCGCTGCTTGCTCTGGGAAGTAGGAGCAGATGGCCACGGAAATATTATTTCCGGCCGGAAATTCGCGCTAAATCATTGATTTAATTGGCGCACCCGACACGATTCGAACGTGTGACCTTTGCCTTCGGAGCAATTTAACCTGCCCTTCGACCAACTGCGATGGGTTTCGCTCCAATGCGCTATGCTACTGTAATCACTAAACAATTTGAATTTTCGGCTCGCCTGACGTACCCTCGAACACGCTCCGATTTGCGTCCGCCTGCTTACGTGGTGCTTACGCGAGAATGGGAGTTTGGACGGGAGAGTTCCCATGGCTAAGCTCACGAAACGGCTGGTCGACGCAGCCGAGCCCCGCGAGAAGGACTACGTCGTCTGGGATGACGAGCTACCAGGTTTCGGCCTCCGCGTCTTCACGTCTGGCAAGCGCAGCTACGTCCTTCAATATCGGGCATTGGGCCGCTCGCGCCGCTACACGATCGGCTTGCATGGCGTTTGGACCGCCGAAGGCGCTCGCCAGGAGGCGAAAGTCCAGTTGGGCCGCGTTGCCCAGGGGGACAATCCCGCCGAAGAGCGACAGCTCGATCATAAAGCCATCACGGTCAAGGAGCTCTGCACACTCTACCTCAATGACCTGAACGCTGGCCTAATCCTGGGGAAAGGTGGGCGGCCCAAGAAGCCGACGACAATCGTCACGGACACCGGGCGTATCGAGCGGCACATCATCCCGCTCCTGGGAACGCGCCGCGTGAAGGACCTGACCAAGGCGGACATCAACAAGGCCCTGAAGGATATCATGGCCGGCAAGACGCGAGTCTCGGTCAAGACGAAGAAGCTGCGCGGCAAGGCCATCGTCCGCGGTGGGGCCGGAACAGCGACGCGAACGGTCGGTCTCCTCGGCGGCATTCTCACTTACGCCGTCGAATCCGGCATCATCACATCCAATCCCGCGCACGGTCTCCGCAAGCCAAAGGACAACGTGCGGCAGCGCCGATTGTCCGAAGCGGAATATCGGACACTGGGCGAAATGCTGCGCAAGGCCGCCGAGGAGGAGAAGTATGCGATGACGGTGGATATCATCCGCCAGATCGCGCTGACCGGCTGCCGTCGCAGCGAAATGATCGGCCTGAAGTGGACCGAGGCGGACACGGAGGCGAGCTGCCTGCGGCTAGAGGACAGCAAGGAAGGCGAATCCATCCGACCGATCGGCTTGCCGGTCGTCGAGTATCTGGAACAACGACACACCGGGGATGTCGGTACATACGTTTTCCCCGGCCGGGGCGAGGACAATGCCTTCGGCAGCTTCCCGAACCATTGGGAGCAGCTCTTCAAGGATTCAGCCCTTTCCGACGTGACACCGCATGTGCTCCGCCACAGCTTCGCGAGCATCGCCAACGACCTTGGCTTCACCGAAGTGACCATCGCGGCCTTGGTCGGCCACGCCAAGGGCTCGGTCACCAGCAAGTATATCCATACACTCGACACCGCCCTGATCATGGCGGCCGATACGATCTCGGGCTATATTCAGGGTTTGCTTGATGGCATTGAATTCAAACAGACGGCTTATGCCCTGGACCGGGATTCACGGCGAGCCGCGCTCGATCGCTTCTTGATCAAGGCTATCGCCGATCCAGCCAAAGAGCCGGAAGCGGATGTTCCGCTGGCCGCATAGGAGTTGGGCGCGTCGCCAAACGGCGCGAAGGTCGGATCAGCGAATGCCCTTTAAGTCTCTCGATGACATTCTGAAGCCTGATCCCCGCTTCGCCGATCTTTGCGTCGTTCAAGGTGGCATCGCCCGGCGAATGACGCTTGCCGATCATCATGGAGCGATCGCGGACATCAGTCTCAGCGACGCCGTACCGGGCGAGGTAGGCGCGGCCTTCGACCGCGCTCGGAACACCGTCATCTACGCGTTTTTCGACTATGATCTGTTCGTTGTCGGGGAGGTCCAGGCTTTCGGCGCGTTCGAGTTGGCGTTTAAACATCGCCTCAACGGCCATGGGGGCGCCGCGCGTAGCACACTGCGCAATCTCGTCGATCGGGCGAGGAAGGCTGGCATCCTACCGGCGCTCGTGCCCGGTCCCACAGTGGTCTCCGACCCTATCGAGGCTCTGATCGCTCTACGAAATGGATTGTCTCATGGCACGTCCGACATCCACTCGCCGGGCATGGCACTCGAGGTCGTGGCTGCCTGCGCTTCATGGATCGATCACGTATTTCCGTCGTAGCTCAGACCGGCACGCTACGCTGATCGAAGGTCCTCGCCTCGAACGGCTCGCACAAACTCATCGCGAGTGAGCGCGCAGAGGGCAAATTCGCCGCGCTTCAAAGGGCCCCCAAGGCGGGACGTTGCGCCGGGGCCGGCAAGGTAGAAGATGTATGGACCCGCATTGAAGAAGACG
>Ga0209952_1002895_pt1 | contig 12422 bp, 12 predicted proteins | sample ThiBiot_750_biof_2_FD_183951 | JGI IMG/M metagenome (GOLD analysis project Ga0209952, IMG submission 183951) | Wastewater bioreactor microbial communities from Cape Town, South Africa - Thiocy_cont_750_biof (SPAdes) | ecosystem: Engineered > Bioreactor > Thiocyanate-remediating >...
CATGCTCCGAGCAACACCCCATTTTTGGGGTCTACTTAGCGTTAGGCAGGGAGACAGGAATGTCCCAGATTTTTGTGGGTGCGGCGCTTGCAGTTTTTGTCGCCGTTTGGCTCACAGCTCTCATCACCTTGCTCGCGTGTGTCGTCTACGCCATCAAGACCGTTCGCTGCGCTCGTCCGGGCATCAAGCTCTGGGGTCGCGACACGCTATGGAATCCTGCCAACGTACTACTTAGCTCCGACATGCTCACTGAGGAGGGGCTGCGGTATCGTCGCAAATGTTTTATATCACTGGGCATCTTCGTAGTGTGCGTTGGCGGTACGCTGCTGCTTGCAGCAATCACAGGGCAGCTCAGGTGAGCTACAGGCTGCCTAACAGTTCGTTCAAGGCGGACGGGATAGTTCCTACGCTTTAGTGGACACCCTGAACTACCACTTCAGGAGTCCACAAGATGCCCAAACCAGGTCCACGAACCACCTACCGCTATACCCAGGAATTCAAGGCAACCGCTGTCCGTTTGAGCCTGTTACCGGGCGTCGCGGTGGGTGACGTTGCCCAGTCGCTTTACATCCACCCGTTCATGCTGTCTCGTTGGCGCAAACAGGCGCGCGAGGGATTGATCATGACGAAGGGTGTGGCGGTCGACAAAGCCGTGGCAGCGGAGCTGAAGGAGCTGCGTCGGGTGAAGAAGGCCTACGAGCAGCTGAAGATCGAGCATGACCTTTTAAAAAAAGCGATCGCGTTCACTTCCAGTCCAAGGCCGACATCTTCGCCTTCATCCGTCAGCAAGAGCACCACCCGGTGAGGCTGTTGTGCCGGCTGTACGGGGTCAGTCCAAGCGGGTATTACGCCTGGCGGGATCGACCGTCGAGCGCGCGTGCGCAGGAGGATGCACGACTGCTTGAGAGCATTCGCCACGTGCACGCCGAAGGCCGGCAGACTTACGGTAGCCCGCGGGTCCACGCCGGCCTGCAACGCAACGGTGAATCCGTCGGACGCCGCCGGGTCGAGCGCTTGATGCGGGACCATGCCATCCGTGGCTGCTCTGCCGATCTGTATCGACGTTGTCCGGGTGTCGATCGCTTCTTCGCCAGCGTCGACAACCAGGTGCACGAGCTGACGGTGGATCGGCCCGATCAGGTCTGGGTCACCGATGTCACCTATCTGAAAGTATCGGGTTCATGGCGCTACCTCGCCACCGTCATGGATCGCTATTCGCGGCGCCTGCTGGGCTGGTCGCTGGGAACGGACCGGACGGCCAACCTGACGCGCCGGGCGTTGGCAGCGGCGTTGCGCCAACGCAAACCGCCGCCCGGCACGTTGCTGCACAGTGATCGCGGGGTGGAGTTTCTGGCCAGCGACTTCAAACGCATGCTGGCCAGGGCGGGCTTGGTGCAGAGCGTGAACCGCCCGCATCGAATGACCGACAACGCGCATATGGAGTCGTGGAACAAGTCGATGAAATCGGACATGTATCACCGCGACAGCTTCTGCACCGAAGGCTCGCTGCGAAGCGCCGTGCGCAGCTACATCGATTTCTACAACAGCAAGCGCTTACACTCTGCCTTGGGCTATCGTTCTCCCATCGAGTTCGAGGCACAGTACGGCTAACCAACCGGTGTCCACTTTTGCGTAGGAACTCTCCGGCTTCGCCGCCGCTTAACTCAAGCGTTGAGGTTGTAGAAAAAGTCGGTTTGCCAAGTTGATCGCGGCGGCGCCGAAAATCGCCCTCACAGGAGGCGCTAGAATCGACGCGCAGCACCTTGGGAGGGGTCGAAGTACCCCCGGAAATCGGCAAATTTCTTGACCAAGGACTTTTTCTACAACCTCGTTAGGCACCAATTCAGGGCGGGATTCCATGAATCATAAATTTATAAGCACGTTCATCTCGGCCACTTGCCGCGTAGTCTTCGTAACGAGCGTGGTGCTTATTCTGGCCTCGTGCGCAACTGAGCCAAAGCAAGCGATCAACAAGCCGAGCAGCCAAGACATTGATTACGCGCTCTCGAATGCTATGAACTGCATCAAAGCAGCTATTCCACAATTTGACGACGGGGTATCTAGTGCTGAGACAGTTGGGCACGCAGCTGTCGGGAGCTGCACTTCTGAGATTGATGCCTATACGGAGCTTAATCTTCGTGGCACACCAATAAGTACGTCTGACTATCCAGAAATGTCTGAAAAGATTAAGACTATTTTTTCGAACGTTACCGTTCAATTGGTGTTGAAGCGACGCGTGAACAGCGCAGGATCGTAATATCGCCATTGGCGTAATGCCTAACAATTCGTCCAAGCGGAAGAAGCGCCACCTCGTCAGACGGACAGTTCACCGAGGCGCGGGAGCGGAAATTCCTGGCGTTGATCCCACTGTCCGTGAGGTAGAATCCGCCGCGCAAGGGGGGCGACATGCCGGTTTTGCGTCCAATCACCGAAGCCGAGTTCGCAGCCTGGCGTGACGCCGTGATTCCTGGCTATGCGCAAGAGAAAGTGAGGTCGGGCGACTGGCCTCCGGAGAACGCGGTTGACCGCGCGCGCACGCAGCTTGACGAGCTTTTGCCCCAGGGAGCGGCGACGCGCGACAACTGCCTTTTCACCATAACCGGACCCGTCGACGAGCCGGTGGGGACCCTCTGGTTCGCGGTGAAGGAGCGAGGCGGACGTCGGGTAGCCTACATCTACGATGTCGTCATCGCTCCGCAATATCGTCGCCAAGGCCACGCGGCACGTGCATTCGCCGCGCTCGAGCAGAAAGTCGCCCATCTTGGCCTGGAGGGAATCGCCCTTCACGTCTTCGGCCATAACCAGGCGGCCCATTCGCTGTATGTCAAGCTCGGCTTCGTGGAAACGGACATCACCATGTTCAAGCCGATCGACGCCGCGTAAGTTTCCTCGTCAGGCAGATGCGCCGAGAGCGGATCGAGGTTCGGGTCAATCGCCGTTGGCCACCCCCGCTATCACCGGCAACAGCACGGCGCTGCGCCCATCGCCCCCGTGCTCGATCGTCACCGTGGCCTTGCGGTAGTCGGATGGCTTGGCGAAGAGGATGTTGGGCACGTAGCTCTGCGGGTTGCGGTCGTAGAGCGGGAACAGGCTGGACTGGATCTGCACCATGATCCGGTGGCCGGGCTTGAACTCGTAGTTCACGGTCGGCAGGCGGAACTTGTATTCCTGCACCTGGTTCGGCGGGATCGGCGACGGGTCGGCAAAGCTCCTGCGATAGCGGCCGCGGAAGATGTCCAGCGAGACCGGCAGCTCGTAGCCGCCCATCGCGGGATCGGTCGGATCGGTGCCGGGGTAGACGTCGATCAGCTTGACCACGAAGTCGCCGTCGGTGCCGGTGGTGCTGGCGAAGATGTCGGCGACCGGCGCGCCCTGGACCTTCACGGTGCGGGTCAGCACCGGCGTGACGTAGGTGAGCACGTCGGGCCGGGTTTCGGCGAAGCGCTGGTCGTGGACCAGCCAGGTGCGCCAGCGGTCGTTTTTCTGCGGGATCGGGCGCGGCAGGTAAGGCACGGGCTTGGCCGGGTCGGAGACGTAGCTGTCGCTGCCGCCGGTCGGCTGCTGGAAGCCGAGGCCCATGTCTGCCTGCAGGTAGAGCGGGGTGAGCGACTGCTCGCTGGCCGGCTTCCAGTTCGCGAAACTGTCCCAGTGTTGCCCGACCGCGTTGTAGATCATGGCTTCTGGCAGCGGCTTGGGCAGCGGGGTGCCACGCAGGTAGTGGTTGAACCAGGGGATCATCACGTTCTGGCGGAACTGCGCGGTGGTGTCGCCCGGCCATTTGAGCGGCCCCATGTTCCAGCCGGCGCGGTTGATCTGGCTGTGCCACCACGGCCCAATGACAAGGTGGTTGTTGGCGCCGTGCCCGGCCCTCTTGAGCGCCTCCCAGGCATGCACGGCGCCGTAGATGTCCTCCTGGTCCCACAGGCCCTGCAGCCACATCGTGGGCACGCTGGAAGGATGCGCGACGAGCAGCCTGTCGAGTGCCTGCAACTGCCAGAAGGCGTCATAGGCCGGGTGGGCGGAGAAGCGATTCCACCAGGGCAATTGCCTGAAGCCGTTGGCCTCGGCGTAGGCACCGGCCGAGCCCGCATCGAGGAAATTGGTGTAGTCGTCGTAGCTTTCTCGCGGGATGTTTTTCCCCTCGCCCCGCTTGCTCATCTGGCCGCTGAAGTAGTCGAGGTTCACCTGGCGCAGGGCGCCGTAGTGGTACCAGTCGTCACCCATCCAGCCATCGATCATCGGGCTTTCCGGCGCCGCGACCTTCAGCGCGGGATGCGGGTGGAGCAGCGCCATCGCGACCGTCCAGCCGTCGTAGGACGAGCCGATCATGCCGACCTTGCCGTTCGATTCCTTCGTGTTCTTCACCAGCCAGTCGATCGTGTCCCAGGCATCGGTGGTGTCGTCGGTGGTGGTCGGGTTCAGCGGCCCCATCGGCGGGCGCGTCATGACGTAATTGCCTTCCGATCCGTACTTGCCGCGCACGTCCTGCCAGACCAGGATGGTGCTGCCGTCGGCCCAGTCCTTGTCGCCCGACCACACCGCGTCGGCCATGTGCGGGCTGTTGCCGGTCACGAAGCTGTCGGTGTTGTACGGCGTGCGCTCAAGCAGGATCGGCAGGTCGTGCGCGCCCTTCGGGATCAGGATCACGGTGTGCAGCCTCACGCCGTCGCGCATCGGGATCATCATGTCGCGCTTGATGTAGTCGAAGTTGCCGTGCGGCTGCTTCCAGTCGGGCGGGATGTCGGACCCGGTCTGGATCATGTCGGGCGTGACCTTCGCCGAAGCCTGGCCCGCCGGAGGCATCGCGAACGCGGCGGCTGACAAGAGGCAGACAAGCGAAACGAGTGCCGCGCCCAGCGTGGTCTTCTTCATGTCCAGGGTCCCCCGTGATGATGGTCGTGTCCGCAAATCTGCCGCGGACGGCGGATTCAACTCCGAAGTGCAGCGCGCTTGAACGACCGCTCGAACACTTCTTGCGGCGTGCGAAAGCCTAGCCGCTTCCGCGGGCGGTTGCCGGGTTTGTCTTCGATGTGCTGGATGAAGGCGTCGTCGAAGGTGGCCCGGTTGCAGCCTTTGGGCAAGCACTGACGGATCACGTTCGTGTTTTCGCCGGCACCTCGCCCCCCACGAATGGTACGGGCTATCGGGTCAAGTACGTGTGCTTCGCCTGGCCCGTGCCCGCGGCTATAGTGCTCGCGGGGACCTCCCCCTGTTGCTCTCCAGCGCGCCGCGGCCGCACGGCCGGCGGCGTCGCGGCAGGGCTGCGCTCTCCTTTCCGACGGTTGCGTGCGAGGCCTCGCGCCACCGACCCATTCACAACCTCAAGCGAGATCACAAGGATGAGGAATCGACGTACTGCCACCCTGCTGGCGCCGGCGCTGTTCACGCTCATGGCCGTTGCGCCGCGACCGGCCTCGGCCGGCGTATACACCGACGACCTTTCGAAGTGCCTGGTATCGCGCACGACGTCCGAGCAGAAGGCCGTGCTGGTCAACTGGATGTTCTCCGCCATGTCACTCAACCCGGCGGTCTCGCGCTACGTGTCCATCCCCGCGGCGCAGCGCAAGCAGTTCAACATCGACATGGCGCAGCTGTTCGAGACGCTGCTGACGGTGACTTGCAAGAAGGAGATGCAGGCCGCCGTCAAGTACGAGGGGAGCGGCGCCGTGGGCGCGGCCTTCAACATGCTCGGACAGGTGGCCGGCAGGGAGTTGTTCTCGAACCCCGAGGTTGCCAAGGGCATGGCCGACCTCGAACAGTACATGGACCAGGACAAGCTCAAGGCGGTGATGTCGGCCGCGGAGTGACCCCATGCCGAGGCACCGTGCACCCCTGAAGACCGCGGCGCGATGCTGCGGTTTTCCCGCCGCGGAGCCTCCCATGAAGAACGACGCGCCACGCGGCCCCGGCCTGCATGAGCCAGGCGAGCTGATGGGGCCGCGCCAGCAATAACATCACGCTGGGCCGCACGCACCCGACGCTGCCGGTTCCGGTGAGCGCTGAAGCCACCGGCGACGCGCCGGGTTGAAAAAGGAAACGGAGGCCTGTGCCTCCGTTTCTGCATCGATTCCGTGGAAAGCCTTCAGTGCAATGAGGCCAGCTTCACGTTCTTCGCCTTCAGCGCCTGGGCAACGTCGTACATCGCCTGGTTGAGGATCTTGTGGGTGTTCTCGTCGGCCCCGTGGCCGTACTTGGCGTCGATGTCCTGCATCACCTTGACGTGGATGTCGTGCGAGAGCGCCTTGTCGAACAGCAGGCCGGACCACCAGCTGCCGTCGGCAGCCGTGCCGGCGCTGACCAGGGTGCCGGCGAGCTTGGCGCCCTTGAGGTCGGCCGGCGCCGCAGGCAACGTCACGCCGGCTTCGGTGGCGCGCTTGAGGCCGTCGTTGACGGCGAAGGTCATGCCGTTGATGAAGTTGGTCACGCTCTCATGGCCGTACTGCTTGGTGAGCTTGGCCACCTCCGCGTTGACGGTCTTTTCGCCCAGCATCGAGACCAGCGCCGTGGAGAAGCTGAAGTTGTCGGCGCCGCCACCGGCCTTGACCAGCGCGGCGGTCACATCAAGTGCCGGGGCGCCGAGGTAAGTCTCGCCGCCGAACCAGTTCATCGCCGACGCGTTCATCTGCGCCTGCGGTGCCGCGGCCGGGGCTTCGGCGGAAATCGCCACGCTGGCAAAGGCGATGCCGCCCAGGGCCAACGCTGCTGCCAATACGTTTTTGCGCATGTTCATGGTCATCACTCCTCTTGCATGGAAACGCGTCACGCCGTTCGTGGCGTGGCGTCACTCAGTTCGCGCATGTGCGCGAGAAAATCTCCGGCCGGGTACAGGCCGTCGAGCAGGCGGCGACTCTCGGCCGACAGCAGGCCTTCGAAACGTCCGGCCAGCTCGCTGCCCAGGATCGCCAGCGTGGCGCTTTGCTGGATGTAGGCCGCCGTCAGCGAAACCACCAGCGGTTGCTCGGTGAATATCGCCGTGATGCCGCTGCCGGTGAAATAGCCCAGCAGTGCCGCGTGATCGTCGCTGACCACCAGCAGCCAGCGCGCGCCGCCGGAAACCATGGCGCAGCGATGGAGGTCACCTACGCAGCCGCCGCATTCCACCTCGCAACCTTCCAGGCACAAGGTGGTGATGGCCACGCCGCGCTCTCGTGCGGCACGCAACGGCGCGGCCAGGTGCGCGGCCTCGGTGGGCTGCAGCGCGATGCGCAGGCTGGTCGCGCTGGCTTCGATCAGCTGTCCGGCGCGCTCCAGTACTTCGTCGTCGCGCAGGTTCAGTGCCATCGGCGGATGACGCTCGCGCGACAGCCGCGACAGCGCCTCGCGGGCATCGCCCACCGCCTTGCGCCGCTCGGCATCGATATCGCGCAGGAGCTGTTTCGGCGCCGTGGCGACATAGGCCGCGCCGGCCGTGCGTTCGACCCGCACGGCCGCGCCGCGCGCGACCAGCTTGCCCGCCACCGCGTAGACGTTGGCGCGTGGAATGCCGCTGGCCTTGGCCAGCGCATAGCCGTTGAGCTCGCCGCCGGCGACCAGCGCTGCATAGGCGCGCGCCTCGTACTCGGTGAAGCCGAGCTGCTGCAGCGCGTGCAGGATATCGCTGCCTGGCTTGTTAGTAGTCATATGCATAGCAACTATACGCCGCAGCCGGTAGTGGTCAAGCCTTTCCGCCCCGCCGCAGGGCCGTCCGCCCGCCGCAAGGCAACCGGCGCGGGCCTGTACCATCACCGTGACGGGATGACCTGCCCGCCCGGCCAGCCGGCCCGATTTGCCGGCACAGGAATCGCCACTTGTCCCGTTATCCCGGTCCGCTGCTGACCCGCCCGATCGCCGACGACCTGCGCGCCGCGCGCGATGCCGGCGCCGCCACCTGGACCGGTTCGCTCGACCTGGGCCTCAGCCACGACACGGTTGCGTTGCTGGCCGACGGCTGGCGCTGGCGCGACGCGCTCCATCCCTACCCCGGCAAGCTGAAGGAGCGCACGGTCTACTTTTTCGATGGCGATGACTTCGCGCCGGTGGCGCGCTTCGCCGGTTCGCTGATCAAGCTGGTGCCCACCGAGTGGGGCGTGCCCACGTTCGAAATCGACGGCATCAAGATGCTGCCCACGGCCAAGGCCTCGCCGCTCGCCGATGCGCAGCGCAAGGTGGCGCTGGTCGAACCGCGCGGCAAGCGGGTGCTCGATACCTGCGGCGGCCTTGGCTATTTCGCGGCGTGCTGCCTGGAGTCCGGCGTGGCGCGCGTCCAGTCGTTCGAGAAGAACGCCGACGTGCTGTGGCTGCGCACGCTCAACCCGTGGTCGCCTGACCCGGCCGCCAGCGACGGTCGTCTGCAGATGGAGCACGCCGACGTGTCGCAGGCCATCGGGCAACTCGCCGATGCCTCGTTCGATGCGCTGCTGCATGATCCGCCGCGCTTCGGCATCGCCGGCGAGCTGTACTCGCAGGTGTTCTACGGGGAGCTGGCGCGGGTGTTGCGTCGCGGCGGGCGGCTGTTCCACTACACCGGCAGCCCGAACAAGCTGACCAGCGGACGCGACGTGCCGCGCGAGGTGGCGCGCCGGCTGGAGCAGGCGGGGTTCCGGGCGGAGCTGGCGCTGGACGGGGTGCTTGCCATACGGCGGTGAGCGGGTACGGCGGCGCTTCGACTCCGCCCGCTGCACGGGCTACGCTCAGCGCGAACGGTGGAGGGGTGAAGCGGGCGGTAGGGCGGGCACCGCCCGCCGTGGTCGTGCCACGAAAGGCCGGCGGGCGGTGCCCGCCCTACGCGTTGCTCGCGATGCGCGATGAGGATGCGGCGGCGTTTCGACGGCGCCCGCTGCACGGGCTGCCCTCAGCGGGAACGGTTGAGGGACGGGGGCGCGTCGGAGGATGCATCCGCGCCGCGCTGCACCGCCTTGATGAAGGCACGGCGCGAGGCCACCAGCGCCTTCGAGGTCGCCTGCGGCCACGCACCCACCTGCACGATCACGAGTTGCCGCGCCGGATCGACGTAGACCATCTGGCCGAAGATGCCGATCGCGGCGTAGCTGCCGTCGGCATCGGTCCACCACAGGTAGCCGTAGCCGTGGCCGGGGCTGGCCACCTCCTGCTGCTTGCGCATGGCACCGTGCAGCCACGCGTCGGCGATCACCGGCTGGCCGTCGATGCGGCCGCCGTCGAGCATGAACTGGCCGATGCGCGCGTAGTCGGCCAGGGTGGCGGAGAGCCCGCTGCCGCCGGTGTCGCTGCCGTCGCATTCGTCCTTCAGCCAGTACGCGTCCGAGGCCATGCCGTACGGCTTCCAGATCGTCTGCGACAGATAGCCCGCCAGCGACTGGCCGGTGGCGCGCTGGACCAGGATGCCGAGCAGGTCGGTTTCGGCGGTGTTGTAGTTCCAGTGCGTGCCGGCGGGCCAGGCTCGCGGCAGCTTGGCCAGGTACGAGATCACGTGCGGCTGGCCGTTCTCGCAGGCGCTGCGGTACATCTGCGCCACGTCGGAATGCGGGTCGTCGTAATCCTCGTTCCAGCGCACGCCGGAGGTCATCGTCAGCAATTGCTGCACGGTGACCTTGGCGTAGGCGGTGCCGCGCAATTGCGGGATGTAGGTCTCCAGCGTGTCGTCCATGCCGTGGATGTCGCCGCGACGCAGCGCGATGCCGAGCAGGGTCGAGGTGACCGACTTGGCCACCGAGAACGACGTCCAGCGCTGCGCGGGTCCGAAGCCGGGTGCGTAGCGCTGAATACGGATGCGGCCATGCTGCAGCACCATCACGCCAGCCAGGTGGTGCTCGCTCATGTAGCCGGCCAGCGTGACGCCGGCGGCGTCCCAGCGCGGAACCAGCGGCTCACCCTCGGGCAAGGCGTGCACGTGGCTGCCGTGCGCCACGCGGTCAGCGGGAAACAGCTCGTACATGCGCGGAAACTGCGCCGTGCGCTGCGCCTGCGTCCAGAACAGCACGTCCTCGCGTTGCTGGCCCACGCTGGGCGCATCTTTGGCCAACAGCGGCAGCGGCACAGCCAGGCACAGCACGAGGGAAAGCAGACGCAAGCCGAGGGTCGAACGCATGATGGTTCCGATGGTGGGGCGAACGCGATTGCGTCAGCCGGAGAATGGGCAAAGGCTGCATTCGCCGGTGCGACAGCCGCTCGATTCTAGTCGTCAGCCTCACGGGTCGTCATGCCTCAGGTCAGCGACATGACTCGCGTCGCTGGCATGGCGGTCGTGAAGAATGCACCGCCAGGTCGAATGCAGGACGACTCAAACCCGCCGGGGCCCCGCGGGAGCCCGCTCGCGGGCGATGCTCTTCACCTTGCGAATCCCGAATCCCGAATCCCTGACCCCCGCCCCAACAGCATCACCCGCCAGCAGGCTCGTGCAGGCCGGGCGTCGCTCATTGGACCGCGGCCGGCGTCGCCACCAGCTCGGCCACTACCGGAAAGTGATCGGAGGGATAGCGCGCACCTTCATGCGTGGTCACCGTGCTCACCGTGCGCGCCTTGAAGCCGCGGCTGAGAATCCAGTCGATGCGCCGGTCGGGCGTGCCGGTGAAGTTGTGGAACGTCCTTGCCGGGCCCGAGCGCGTGGCGGCTTCGATCCAGGCGTCATGCAAGCCGGCGGTCAGCTTCGCGTGCACCGGCGTGTCCGGCGCACAGTTGAAATCGCCGGTGAGGATGACCCGCGCATCGGCCGGCAGCTGGTCGATCCAGCGCAGGATTTCGGCGGCGCTGAGCATGCGCGGGCGCACGTCCTGGTCGCGGTAGGGGAAGTGCGTGTTGAGGTAGTCGAACGTGCCGCCGCCATCGCGCAGGCGGAACCGCGCCCAGGTGACCATGCGCGGATACGGCTGGCCCCAGGTGATGCTGCCGGGTACGTCCGGCGTGTCGGACAGCCAGAAATCGCCGGAGCGCAGCACCTCCAGCCGATCTGTGCGGTAGAACACGCCCATGTGCTCGCCCTTGCTGCCACCCTCGCGACCCTGGCCGAACCAGGCGTAGCCGGGCAGATGCGCGGCGAGGTATTCGCCCTGCTCCTCGGTCAGCTCCTGCGTGCCGAGCACGTCCGGGTGCTGCGCGCGGATCACCTGCACCATCAGCCCGCGCCGGTTCTCCCACGCGTTGGCACCCTGGTCCACCGGCACGCGCACGTTGAAGGTCATCACGCGCAGCGCAGCGTCGCGTGCCGGCGCGGCACTGCTCGCACCCATCGCCAGGGCGCAGGCAAGCATGGCAATCCAGTGACGTGGTTTCATGGCCTTCCTCCGTGCCGGGTGGTTCGCCCGATCTACTGCCGTGCCGCGATGATGTCGCCGAGGTAATCCGGCGTGCCCTCGATGCGCTGCAGGTGCGGATATTGCAGCCCGCCGTGGTAGTCCACCGCCACGGTGCGGAGGCTGCCCTGGTATTTCAGCAGCAGCTTGATCGGCACCTGGTTGCCCTTGGCCGCGGTGATCGCGTCCTTGAGCACGTCGGTGCCGTACGCCTGCCCGTTCACCGCGACCACGGTGGCGCCGGTGCTCACGCCGGCCTTGAACGCCGGGCCGTCCCAGCGCACGTCGTTGATCTCGCCGCCCTTGGTGAGCGTCAACCCGATCGACCAGGCGAAGTTGAAGATGTGCCGCGGCGATTCCGGGCGGCTCTCGTACTGCTTTTCATAGGCGCTGGGCTGGTCGGTGTAGACCAGCTTCCAGCCGGTAGCTGCCAGGCCGCTGGCCAGCGGGGGATCCAGCGTGTCCACGCGCGCGTGCAGGAAGCTCGCCCAGTCGTTCTTCGCCACGCCGTTCAACGCCGCCACCACGTCGTCGAAGGTATAGGTCCTGGTGACGAAGCTGCCGTCGTCGACGCCGAAGAAGGCACGGGCGAAATCATCCAGCGATTTGCGCCCGTGCGTGAGGCTGCGAATTTTTGCATCCACCGCCAGCCACATCATCTGGCCGCCGCTGTAGTACTCCTCGCTCATCTGCCAGCTGCGGTACGGCAGCGCCGCGCGCAGCGCAGCGGTGGGATCGTTGGTGGTGTCCTCCAGCGTGCGCCAGCCGAAGCCGACCCGGTTGCGGTCGTAATTGGCCGCGACCATCGCCAGCGCATCACGGAACTGCTGCGCCGTCCACAGGCCGGAGCGCGCGGTCAGCACGAAGCCCCAGTACTGGGTCTGGCCCTCGTACACCCACAGCAGCGAATCGCCCATCGGCACGTTGAAGTTCGGTGTCCACAGATCCGCCGGACGGCGGAACTTGCCGTTCCACGAATGGGTGTACTCGTGCGCCAGCAGGTCGCGGTTGGGCGCGTTGTCGGACCAGGCGGTGAAGTAGTCCGCGTCCAGACCGTTCTCGCTGGACTGGTGATGCTCGGTGCCGTTGCCGGCCAGCACGTCGGAAAGCGAGAACAGGAAGTCGTAGTGGTCGTAGTGCTGCGAGCCGAACAGCTTCACCGCCTGGGTCACCAGT
>Ga0209952_1002898_pt1 | contig 12413 bp, 10 predicted proteins | sample ThiBiot_750_biof_2_FD_183951 | JGI IMG/M metagenome (GOLD analysis project Ga0209952, IMG submission 183951) | Wastewater bioreactor microbial communities from Cape Town, South Africa - Thiocy_cont_750_biof (SPAdes) | ecosystem: Engineered > Bioreactor > Thiocyanate-remediating >...
GGGTGTAGGAACCCGGACCGAAATAGGCTGGCGATCGATTGGCGTCGATTGCTGCCGAAAGCGCGGAAGGCCTTGGCGGGTCTTCCAAGGCGCTAAGGAGCGCCTTGGCGGGCGCGCCGTTCTGGCTTTATGCCGGGGGCGTTGCGCCATGTCCAGAGCCGCGAGGCTTAAAAGCGCAACGACCTGTCTTTCGGCAGGTTCCTACCCCCCGGCTGCCGCCCCGTTGGCGGTGCTGGCTGTAGGAAGCCAAAACCGAAAGAACCCCAATCATGAACATCCACGTAAACCGGCCAGATTTGGGCGCTGATTCGATTCCGCCCCAACTTGCCACCCAGGAGCGGCGAGCCGAGAAAGCGCGCCAGCGAGTCAGGAAGCTACGGGAAAAGGCATTCGAGGAAATCGAGCGGCTAATCGCCTTCCTTGATGCCAGCGACGGCTACACCATGGACGAGCGGGAGGAGGCCGTTGATGACGTGCCCTGCGACGACTGCGAACTGGAGTTTTCGTTCTCCGGGCTGACGGCGGACCGCTGCCCCATGCCGCACAGCGAATATGACGACGAGTTGGAAGCGGGTGATGCCGGCGGAAATGAGGATGACGAGCCGGACTGCGAGGATGAAGGAGCAGAGCACGACGGCTGCGAACCTGACGAGGACGGCGAACCGAGCCTGGGCTGGACCGTTGATGGCTGCGTCGGCCTGACTGGCGGCCTTTCCCTGGATGCCGAGCAAAGCGAAGGACATCGACCGCCGCAGAACCGCACCAACCTCAACACCACGCTTGCGGTCGAATGCAGCTACCGGAAGTTCATCCACGGCCTGACCGACGGTCAAAAAGCTGCGGTGCGGCCTCGCATTACCGACGGCGGAGTGGTGCTGCGATGATGCATTCCATGCAGCAACCTCTCTATTCCGACGAGGCAATCCTCAAGGCGTGGCAGCAAGCCGAACCTCATGTCCGGAACGAGGTATTGAAGATCCTCAGGATATGGGAGGCGCTTGAGAAACGGGAGCGTGATGCCGTCGTTCGGGCCGAAACAGCCGAACAGCAAGTACGCAATCTGACGGCGGAACTGGACCGCGCGCACCGTGAGCTGGACTTCCTGAGGAAGGCAGACCGCGTGTCTAAGGGCTGCACTTGAAGAACCGGGAGGGAGTGCTCAAAAACTGAGCATTCCCCAAAATTGGGGGCAGTTTCGCGGGGGACATAGTAGGCGACTTTTTGCTGACACCCCCCGTTACATCCCCACTTTTGAAACGAGAAATTTGAGGTTTGCCTAAATTTTCATCAGGCCCAAAATTGGGCGCGTTCACCATCACGCAATCCAACCGCTTGCCAATTCTCCGCTCAACTGGAAGGTTCGCGTTCGTCCAGTGGAGAGGGCAAAGAATGCGTCTGATTCAGCTTCTAGTCATGCGAGCGCGGCTCAAGCTCGCAATATTGATGATCAAGGCGAGTCGCTTGCTCGCTAAGCTTTTCACTGTCCTGATGCGAGAAAACCGGCGCTGACGGCGGCCGACTCAGTTCGTCACCACTCCGTTTTATCTCTAAGCAATTGAAATCTCTTGCATACGCAGAGTCGCAAGGTTGTGTCTGTCACCACCCGCCTGTGTGCATAAAGTGTGCAGACTGGATTTCTTCTACGACAGATTTTCGGTAAAAATGCGGTATAAGTCCTTGATTTTATTGGTGAGCGCGGAGGGACTCGAACCCTCGACCCCATGATTAAAAGTCACGTGCTCTACCACCTGAGCTACGCGCTCCCATGCCGCGCTGTGTAGGGGTACCCTCCGCCCGGGTCAATAGTCGCCCGGTACGGCGCGCGATACTGCACAACGCAAACAAACTCCCCGAAATCCATGCCTTACCGGCAGGATTTCCAGCAATCTGCAAACGTACGATGCTGGCTGTCAGGTTGTCTCGCGCTGAATCTCCGGGACGACCGGAGGCGACCCGCTGGTGGGCATCGGCGCCGGCCGCAGTCCGATCAGTTCGGCGCTGCGGATGCGGGCATTGCGCCAGAACGAGAACTGATTGATGCGCGAGGTCTCGAGGATGGCGATTCCCACGGCCGACAGGAACGGCAGGCTCTCCAGCACCAGCACGCCGGCGAAAATGTAGATCTCGTGGACCCCCTTGTACTGATTGGATGCGATCAGCACGACCGCTCCGGCCAGCAGGAGGACCCCGATCACCGCTTCCCAGAACGCCTGAAACTCGATCGACATTCGCGACAGGCCGCCCTTCGAGGTGCGCGCGAAGGCAAGGTGCTCCGTGATCAGTCCCTGCGCGACCGCCCGGGACACCGTCCACTGAACCGACATGGCGGCCACCATGGCGCCCAGCATCTGCGCGGTTTTGACCGGCACGCGCAGGCGGTAAAGCGCCACGAAATGGATCAGCGACACCACGAACGCCGCAATGATCGGCAGGGTCAGGATCTTGTCGGGGATGGCGATGTCGGCGAAGGCCACGATCGGCACCCAGATCAGGTTGAGGATCGCAACGACGACGCCCAGGCTCTCGGCGCCGAGCCAGTTGAGCCAGCCCAGCGTGAATTCGCGCTTCTGGTCCTGCGAGAGCCGGCTCGCGCCAGGCAGAAAGCGGCGCCAGTGCTTCTTGACGATCTGGAAGCCGCCATAGGCCCAGCGATGGCGCTGTTTCTTGAAGGCCTCGTAGGTATCGGGCAGCAGGCCGTGACCGTAGCGGGTGTTGGTGTAGTGGGTTGTCCAGCCATGCTCGATCATCGCGAGGCCGAGGTCGGTATCCTCGCAGATGGTGTCGCCGGCCCAGCCTCCCGCCATATCCATCGCGGTGCGGCGGATCAGGCACATCGTGCCGTGGACGATGATGGCGTTGGCTTCGTTGCGCTGGACCATGCCGATATCGAAGAAGCCGGCGTATTCGCCGTTCATGACATAGTGCATCAGCGAGCGGTCGCCGTCGCGGTGATCCTGCGGGGCCTGAACGAGACCGACGCGCGGATCGTTGAAGGCGGGCACCAGGTCTTTGAGCCAGTCCGGCTGCACCACATAGTCGGCATCGATGACGCCGATGATCTCCGCGTCGGCGGCCGTGCGCTCCATCGCGATGCGCAGCGCGCCGGCCTTGAAGCCCTCGACCTTCTCGGCGTTGATGAACTTGAAACGCTCGCCGAGCGCGCGGCAGTGATCCTGGATCGGCTGCCAGAAGGCCGGATCCGGGGTGTTGTTGATGATCACCACGCACTCGAAGTTCGGGTAGTCGAGGCGCGAGACCGCATCGAGCGTCTGCTTGAGCATCTCTGGCGGCTCGAAATACGCCGGGATGTGGATCGAGACTTTGGGCAACGGAGCGCCGGCCGCGGCCGACTGCACGGCTGCCACTTCTCTCGTGATCAGCCGCCGCGGGCCCCGTCCGAACGCCACGGCCGCGATCTCCTCGATGCGCGCCATCGCGATCAAGATCAGCGGCACCAGCAGGATCAGGCCGAGCGTCAATGCGAAGGCCGAACCGAAAACGAAGTAATGGGTGGTCCAGTAGGCGAAGACCGTCGCGACCCAGGCGCCGACGCCGTTGGCGGTTGCCGAAAGCAGCGTGGCCTGCATCACCGTGGGGCGGACCAGCCGCAGGATGGGCAGGGACAGCAGGATGCCGATCAGAAGCGCGATGCCGGCGAGCTTCCAGTAGGCTTCGTTGACGACGGGACCGGTCCAGGAAAATTTGGGTTCGCGATCGGCGTTGAGAACGCCCCAGTAGGGACCGACGCCGCCCTCGAAGAACTTCCACGGCTGGTCGATGGCTTCGACGATGTTGTATTCCATGCCGATCGACTCGGCCTTGGTGACGAAGTTGCGAAGCGTGACGGCTTGCTGGAACGGACCCGGATCGGCGTTGCGGAGATTGTACCCCGCGCTCGGCCAGCCGAATTCAGCGATCACGATCCGTTTGCCGGGAAAGGCGTCGCGCAGCTTTTGATAGATGATCAGAGCCTGATCGACGGCCTGCTTGCTCGAAAAGCCCTCCCAATAGGGCAGGATGTGCGCGGCGATGAAATCCACTGACGATGCGAGCTCGGGGTGCTCCAGCCAGATGTTCCAGATTTCACCTGTCGTCACAGGTACATTCACGGAACCTTTCACGCGCTGAATGAGCTTGATGAGATCGGCGACTTTTTGATCGCCGCGGTAGATGGTTTCGTTGCCGACGACGATTCCGTTGACGTTGCTGTTGTGTTTGGCGAGGTCGATGGCGGCCAGCATCTCGCGCTCGTTGCGCTCGACATGCTTGTCGATCCACGCGCCGACCATGACCTTGAGGCCGAATTCATTGGCGATCGGAGGCACCAGTTCGACGCCGCCGGTCGACGAATACAGGCGGATCGCGCGGGTCATGGGCGCCAGCGCCTTCATGTCGGACCGGATCTTCTCGACGGTGGGGATATTGTCGATATCCGGATGCGCCGTTCCCTCGAAGGGCGCGTAGGAGACGCTGGTCAGGACACCCTTGAAGTCGGGGGCCTGCTGCTTGTCCTGAAGAATACCCCAGAGAGCAGCGTGTGCAGCGGTCACAAACAGAAGAACGGCGACGACAGCGCGCATCGCGACTAAACCATAAGGGGCGAGCATAACAGGACCGCGGACCCGTCCCCTAGGCCCGACACATCGGCAGAGATAATTCTGCCATGCGATTTAACAACTCGTATGACGCCGTGGCGTTTTAAGGGCGGCCGACACGTCAACCGCGAAAATCGGATATCGTTCCTTAGTAGCCCTACCCGCAATGCAAGCAGCTATTTTTTCGGCGCGGCGGGAGCGGGCGCGGGCTGTGCCGGCGGCGGAGCCGCGGGGGCCGGCGCAGCGCCTGCGGCCGGTGGGGACGCCGCATCGGCGGCGGCCGGCTGCGCGTCCGGATTGATCCAACAGGTATGAACGCGGCCGCTCAGCGCATCGGGCGCCTTGGGATCGATCGGCCCGAACCGGACCAGGCAGCGGAATGCCGCCTGCACGTGGCCGCCGGGGCAGCCGAAGCGGTCGTAGAGGTCGAGGTGACGGAAGGCCGTGTCCAGGTCGTCACGCCACATCAGAACGACCACGCGACGGCCGAGCCAGACGCATTCCGGATTCCCCGCCGGGCCGTTGATGACGCGCGCGGCTTCGGCGAATTCGTCGGTTTTGCGCTGGCTGTCCTTGGCGGCGTCGGCGGCATTGGTCGAGTTGGCCGCGGGCGGCTTGTTCTGATCCTGTGCGCGGAGATCGCCGCTCTGCGCGATCGCGCCGCCGATGCTGAACAGCAAGGCGAAGCCGGGAACGGCAAGGCCGCGCAAGAACGCGTTGTGGAATCCGAACAGCACTCGACGCATGAAGTCCCCCGACTCTTGCTGCCGCGACCGCATGGCGGCAACCGCCACCTCTATCAAGGTGTCAGATGCCGCTCAAATTGGTCCCCAATACGGCGGAGGCATCCCGGTTTCCATGGCGGAAATTCCGCATTTTGTCCAGCAAGCCGGCTGGTTTAATCCGATCGTGGTAAAGCCGTGGCGTGATTTAGGTTGTGGTGGTCGCCGCCGCTCTTGGCATAAGCGTCTCGACCCGCTAATCGACGACACTCTCGCGGAGGATGGAGCCGATTTCCTTTCGTACGCCACTGGCGCTTCTCGTCGTTTCGCTGGGCCTGATCGCGGCGGCGTGGTGGTGGCTCGGCGAGCCGATTCGGCTTGCGCGCGCGCCGATCGATCCGGCGGCGAAACTGGAATGCGTGTCCTACGCGCCGTTCCGGGGCGAACAGACTCCGCTGGTCGCGACCACCGAAATTCCGCCCGAGCAGATCGCCGAGGATCTTGCCCAACTGGCCAAGATCTCGAAATGCGTCAGGACTTACTCGATCGAGAACGGCCTCGATCGGGTGCCCGCTCTGGCGGCGAAGGTCGGCCTCAAGGTCATTCAGGGTATCTGGCTCGGCAACAACCGCCTGAAGAACCTCGCCCAGATCAACGTCGCGGTCGGGCTGGCGAAGCAAAATCCCGATACCATCATCGCCCTCGTTGTCGGCAACGAGGTTCTGCTGCGCGGGGAGATGACCGCCGCCGATCTCGCCGCCAACATACGGCTGGTGAAGTCGCAGGTGACGGTGCCGGTAACCTATGCGGACGTCTGGGAATACTGGCTGCGCAACCGCGAGGTCTATGACGCGGTCGATTTCGTCACCATCCATATCCTGCCGTACTGGGAGGACTTTCCGATCCGCGCGCGCAACGCGGCCGCGCATGTCGACGCCATCCGCAAGCAGGTCGCCGTGGCGTTTCCCGCCAAGGAAATCCTGATCGGCGAGACCGGATGGCCGAGCGCGGGCCGGATGCGGGAGGGAGCGTTGCCATCGCGCGCCAACCAGGCGCGCGTGGTGTCCGAAATTCTCGACATGGCAAGGCGCGAGAAATTTCGCGTCAACCTGATCGAGGCCTACGATCAGCCCTGGAAGCGCCAGCTCGAGGGCACGGTCGGCGGCAACTGGGGCTTGATCGACGCGATCGGGCGGAAGCTGAAATATCCACCCGGCGAGCCTGTCAGCAATTTTCCGCTCTGGAAAATCCAGATGGGCGCGGGGATGGGATTGTGCGTCCTCATCTTCATCGTCGCCATGCTGACGTTGCGGCGGAAGCCCTGGAAACCGCGGCGGATGTCCTGGATCGCGGTCGCGGTGTCGGCGACGGCGGCCGGAATCCTGCTCGGAGTGGCCGTGGATAAGCTGTGTTACGAAAGCTACGGCTTCGGCAACTCGCTGCGCTGGGGACTGCTGCTGGCGGCCGGAATCCTCTCGCCGCTGCTGGGCGCGAATGCGCTGATGTCCGGACGCGCGCTGCCGGCATTCGTCGAACTGATGGGGCCGCGCCCCGGCCGCACCGGCTCGGTGCTGTCGGTGATGTTGGGAATCACATGGCTCGTGACCACCTTGATCGCAGCCGAAACGGCGCTCGGCTTCGTCTTCGATCCGCGCTACCGCGATTTTCCTTTCGCCGCGCTGACGATGGCGGTGGCGCCGTGCTGGGCGCTGGCCTGGCTCAATCGTCCGCTTACCGGCAACCGCCCGATTGCAGAGTCGGTTTTCGCCGGCCTGCTGGTGATTGCGGCCATTTATGTCGGCTTCAACGAAGGTCCGAAAAACTGGCAGTCGCTCTGGACCTGCGTGGTCTACGCCATGCTCGGCATCACGCTGTGGCGGGCGCGGGCCGCGCAAATCCAAGGATAAGCAGGCCGATCGCGAGACCGGAAAGACCGACATTGTAGAGAACGATTCCGAATCCGGCGGCGGCGAGCCCCGCGGTCAACAGCACGATCGACGGTCGAATTACGTGTAGCACTGCGATGACCAGCGCGGCGATGCCGAAGACGTGGTTGCGAAACAGATAGGTCGCGACGCTGCGGCTTCCGCACAACATGGTTTGCAGGCCGCCGTCGCATGCCAGCGACACCGTGGACAGTTCGATCGCGAGATAGCGTAGATAGAGTGCGTAACCGACGCTGAGAAATCCGACGATCAACAGCCATTGCACCTGGTAGGGCGTCAGTCGGAACGGATCTTTTTTCATAAGGCCAATATGATCCGGATCGATCGGTCCGACAACCCGGGAGCACTTCGTTTCCATTGAATCAGGAACGAAGCTCCATGGTTTTGTTTTGACGGGTTTTCTTCAAGCGAACCTGTGTCGTCCTCCGGTCAAGCCCCGAGGACATGCTTCGCTCGAAACCACTGTCCCCGGCACCATCGGCCGCTTCAGTGTTCGGCCGCTTCAGTGTGAAAACGAGCCGAACGCCGGCTGCGGCGCTGGAGCCGGCGCTGGTGGTGCTGGCGATGGTTGCGCCACCGGTTCTTCGGCGCGCACGGGTCGTCCGCTATGCCGATGGCGTGATGACGTCCATTTCGGCTTTTTTGCCGCGGCGACGGCGGGTCCGCTTTCTTTGGTCTTTTCGTTCGTGGCGAGGCGCTGACCCTCGAACACGGTCGTTTCGCAGGCGCGTCGGTTCTCGGTCAGAACGGCGCAAATCCTTGCCGCGGCCGCCGCGTCGGAGAGCGGTCCGGCGACGAGGCGCAACTGCATGCCGATTCCGTTGCTGTGTTCCTTCACCACGATGATCGGGTGCAGCGAAGCCAGTTCCTTTGACTCCGATTTCAGAACGCTTCGCCACAGCGCCCGCAAACCCTTGATCGAGTTGGCGCTGCCGAGATCGACGCCGAAATCGGTGTGCGGCACGGGAACGTGGATCGGAGACGTTGACGCCTCGGGCCCCTGGATCACGGGCGGAATGGAAGCGACGACGATTTGCGAATCCTTGCTCCCGGCATCGTTGCGCGTGTGAGGTTCCCTGTCTTCGTTCGGCTTCGTCGTTGCAGGCGTAACGGACGACGTTTCATCCGATCCGGACTTCGCTGCTGCGAACTCATCCCCGGCGACGGTCGCAGGTCGTGGTGCGGCCTGCACCGCCTTCGGCGCGGGTGAGGGTTTTGCAGAAGATGGCTTTGCCGCCGTTTCGGCCGCTATGCCAATCGAAGCCGGCGCAGGCAGATGCACGTTTCCGGAAGACTCGCCGTCCGCCGATTGGCTGTCTGACGCGACGGACGTCCTCGGCGGGTCGAGCCGCGTCGTCCGCAATGCAAAATCGGGCGGCGGGAGGAGCGGCGGCTCCACCGGCAACGAGTCCGGGGCGGCTTCTCGCGAAGAGACCTGCTGCGTTTCATCCCGCGTCGCGCTTTGCCTGATGGAGCCGGTGACGGAATCGAGTCCCTGCTCGAGCATGGTGACGCGGGCGAACAGCCGGTCGCGATCGCCGTTCAATGTGTCGATGGCGGAGGATATGCGGCTGATCTCACGTTCGCTCGCCTTTGCTATCGATTGAAGCTGCTGCGATTGCCGTGCCAGATCGGCTGCGGCGGCAGGGCCCTGCCGGAAGGCGACGCCGGCTTCTTTTCGAAGTCCGTTTCCGGTCTGGTTCGCCAGGATCGCAAGTGTGATGGCGGCGATCGCGCCGAGCCCCCAGGACCCGAGACGCCACAGGGTACGGCGGTCGAACGTCCCCTCATCGGCCAGAAATCCGCTCAGCCCGCCGCTGCTTTCATCGGCAAGCTCCGTCGTCGACATTTTTTTTTGATTCTTCGCCATAATTGATGACGCCGGATCCCCGCTCACCGAATCAGGGCCAAATGCTAACAGGAAAATCCGCCCGATCTCAGGGAAGCGGACGGTTTCCCCTTCGAGTAAAAACGCTTATGACGGCGGCGGCGCATGATGCGCCGGAGAATGAGGGCTTGAATGACCGGTCGGAGCTGCCTGACCATCGTGCTGGCCGCGGGCGAGGGGACGCGGATGCGCTCCGCGTTGCCGAAAGTGCTGCATCCGGTGGCGGGGCAGACGCTGCTGGCGCATGTGCTGGCCGCCGCGCCGGCGGGTCCGGGAACGTCGCTGGCGGTCGTCGTGGGTCCGGGCCACGAGGCGGTCGCGGACGAAGCGAAGCGCGTGCGGCCCGATGTCATGACGTTCGTTCAGCGCGAACGCCTTGGGACCGCGCATGCCGTGCTTGCGGCGCGCGAGGCTATCAGCGCTGGCGCCGACGATCTGGTGATCGCGTTCGGCGACACGCCGCTGATCTCGGCCGACACATTCGCGCGGATGCGCAAGCCGTTACGGGACGGCGCGTCGCTCGCCGTCCTCGGCTTTCATGCTGCCGATCCCACTGGCTACGGCCGGCTGATCGTGGACGATGGCCGGCTGATCGCGATCCGCGAGCAGGCGGAGGCCAGCGCCGAGGAGCGCCGCATCACGCTCTGCAACGCCGGCGTCATGGCGTTCGACGGCAAGGCGGCGCTGCGGATCATTGAAAAAATCGGCAACGCCAACAGCAAGGGCGAATACTATCTCACCGACGCCGTCGGCATTACCAGGGAGACCGGCCTGACGGCGACGGTGATCGAAACCGGCGAGGACGAGGTGCGCGGCATCAATACCAAGGCGCAACTGGCCGAGGCCGAACAGGTCATGCAGGCGCGGCTGCGCAAGGCGGCGCTCGACGCCGGCGTGACCATGATCGCGCCCGAGACGGTTTTCCTGGCTCCAGACACTTCGTTCGGCAAGGATGTTACCATCGAGCCGTACGTCGTCATCGGGCCGGGCGTGACCATTGCCGACGGCGCCGTGATCCACTCGTTCTCCCATCTCGTGCAGGCCTCGATCGGCAGGAACGCGTCGGTCGGTCCCTACGCGCGGCTGCGGCCGGGAACGTCGCTGGGCGAGGGCGCGCGGATCGGAAACTTCGTCGAGGCCAAGGCCGCCGTTCTCGAGGCCGGCGTCAAGGTCAATCACCTGACCTATGTCGGGGATGCGCATATCGGCGCGAACGCCAATATCGGGGCGGGCACCATCACCTGCAACTACGACGGCTTCAACAAGTATCGCACCGAGATCGGCGCGGGCGCTTTCATCGGCTCCAATTCGTCGCTGGTCGCGCCGTTGAAGATCGGCAACGGCGCCTATGTGGGATCGGGGTCGGTGGTTACGAAAAACGTGCCGGACGATGCCCTCGCAGTCGGACGCGGCCTGCAGACCGTGCGCGAGAATTGGGCAAAGCGATTCCGCGAGATGAAGGCGCTCGCCAGGAAACCGAAGACCGGTTGACATGAAGACCGGTTGACATCAGGTCGATTGAAACCGCCAGGACCGCGCCGGCCGGTATCGGCGGCCTTATCCCTCTTCCTCGAATTCGGAGAACATCGCCCGCGTCAGACGCCAGCCGCGCGGCTTCGCCCGCTGCGGCTTCTCGTCGGGTTTATGCCGGACGATTTTCGGTTTCGCGACGGTGCTGCGGAACGGCGGCGGCCAGTGTGCGAGGCGCGATGGTCCTTGTCCGAGCGAGGACTTTCGCATCGCGGAAAACTGGTTGAGGCCGACGCGTTTGGGATCGCGCGTGCTGTTCACGTCCATGACCCTCCTGTTATGGAGCCTTGGGCAAAAACGTTGCGTGTTGGTTAAAGCGGAGGGGCAAAGTCGAATGGTCGATGGCGCGCGGTCCGTCGATCCGAATCCGGGATCACGATATTTCTTCCGGCCAGACGGATCGATAAGATCGGCGCCAGGAATGACGGCCCCGATGCCTCGGAGATAGTCACGAACGAGACGACTGAGCGTCCCGTCTACGTGGCTGGCCGCGTAGCCGCTGCACACCGCGCGCAAGCTGACGCCTTGGAAATCGAGGCTCAGGCCAAGCGCCGCCTCGCCGACGAATACGACGCGGCGCAGGAGAGGGGTGAGATTGCTTCACGCACTGATGGTGACAGGTCTTCCAAAGCGGAAGACCTGAAACCGACGGCTACCGAGGTCCTTGGAGAGGGGGCTCATAAACTGCTCCATGAAGCCCGCCTGATCCGCGACGCGGAGGTGGCTGATCCGGGTATAACAATCCGTCGCGCACTCGATGAAAAGCTGGTGGCCGGTGAAGAACCAACCAAGGCCGCGTCAAATCAGGTTCAAGACGCAGCAGGCGTTCGAGTTTTCAAACTGTCGACGGCGTGCACCGGGGGCCTGTCACCCCGCATCAAGTGAGCGATTGCGCCGTACACCAACCGCTGTCTCTCGAGCGTGCTCATGCCGGCGAATACGGGCGACGTCACGTCGATATTGAAATGTCCCCCGCCGCCGTCGACTCTGGCCTGTGAATTGTCAATCTGCTGCTCGATAGCCTCGCGCAGCGCATCGATGACGGAACCCTGAAAGTCGGTTGGATGGGATGACATAATGGTCCTTTTTCGCTTTCCCGACGCATTTATCTCGCGGATGTCCGTAGTCCCCAGCAAACCGCCCGTCAACGTCCATACTCCGGCGCCTCGCGACCGCGACGAAGCCCGGCCTTCGACACCGCCAAGCGTGCCGCAACCCTTTCCCATCGAGGGCTGGATTTTGCGGACGCGGCGCAGGTGTGCGAGGGCGATCATGCGACGTGGATCGACGACCGCTTTGACTATGGCTAGAGCCTTTTCGATTTTGGTGGAATCGACCTGGACGATACTTCACCTCTCCCCATCGGGGAGAGGTCGGCGCGAAGCGCCGGGTGAGGGGGTTTGACCAGTCGATAGGTTGTAACCCCTCACCCCACCCCTCTCCCAATGGGAGAGGGAGCACGCGTCGTTTCGTGGCAGGTGTTTCCACCAAAATCGAAAAGGCTCTAGACGCGCCAGATCACGGCGGGATGGCTCGACGGCCGCATGGTCGTGTTCGTCTGGACCGCCCGTGGTTCCAATTGCCACGTCATCTCGATGAGGTATTGCCATGCCAAGGAAGAACGCAAAATCCGCCGCCGCTTCGGTCTCTAAGGGCCGGGCATGGCGCGATCCCGACGACGCGCCGGAGATCACCGACGCCATGCTGGACCGCGCCACCATCGTGAAGGGCG
>Ga0209952_1002903_pt1 | contig 12399 bp, 18 predicted proteins | sample ThiBiot_750_biof_2_FD_183951 | JGI IMG/M metagenome (GOLD analysis project Ga0209952, IMG submission 183951) | Wastewater bioreactor microbial communities from Cape Town, South Africa - Thiocy_cont_750_biof (SPAdes) | ecosystem: Engineered > Bioreactor > Thiocyanate-remediating >...
TGCTAAATAAAAGTATGATATAATTATGTTAAAAAAGAAAAGAATTAAATTTAAAATTTAAATTTACTTGATTTTATTTTATGTTTAGGTAAAAGATTAATTAAAATCAAAGCAATAATCATCGTGACAAGTAGAAGACACCCAATGATACCAAGAAATATACATCGTTTTGAACATCTACAATAAAATCTAAAGATATTATATCAGAAATTTAATAATAAAATATACATTTTTTTCTTATTGTTTTTTACAACTCGATGATAATTATTGATTGTACCAAATTGATCCATTGAATTGAATTGTTTACTATTTGTTTCAATTGAATAATCACTTTTTCTTTGTAAACTTCCATTTGAATCATTGTTCTTCGATGTCGTATTAGATGACTATTACATAAATTTAAGATTTTCTTATATTAAATATTTTATTTAGTTTCTCACTTTTGATAAAATATTATTATTCATTAGATTTGTGCAGTTAGATGTTGTTTTGCTAAACTGTGATTGTCTGTGAATAGTGGAATTATTAGAAATCTATTTTAAAATAGATAAATATATGAATTAATTTGTCCTATGAAGGTCTTACAGCAGATGTGCTATTGTTCTTTTTAATAGACACATTATTAATAGGATATTTAGAAGATGATGGTCGAATTTTGATATGAATTATAGATCTTGGTTTTTTCTTCATTATTATTGTAAATTTTAACTAAATCAACAAAGAATAATCAGAATAAAAATATTTTAAAAGCTAACTTGTTTTTTTAATGATCTATATCGTTGATGATTGAATAATGTTTTAATTTGCTTGTGATGGAACTAGAATGTTACAACTTTCTTTTTTCATCTTTATATTATTTGAAAGAAATGCTTTTTATACATTATTATTTTTTGAATTATTAAAAAGAATAAAGTTGGTTTCTTTTGTCTCGTATATAAATTAGATTAATAAATTTTCAATATAATTTGAAATGCGATATAATACGAAAGGTTTTGTTTTTTATTCAATGTTGTTTCATCATATAAATATAAACTGAAGGTAAGGACACATGAAAAAAATGAAATGATATTCAAAAGCAAAAATTTCAATTATCCAAAATGAATTAAAAAAGAAATAAAGAATTGAAATAGATACTAATTGAATAGTCATTTTTCGATATTTTCGCCATAAAATTGTTTGATTAACTTTTAATATTTGTCTTATAACACATGTAATAAGATTAATATTAATAAAATTGGTAAATAATGAAAACTAAAACGTTTTTCAAGAGTTTCCCAACTGATAAGTATAACTTGAGTATTAAATAATACATAATCAAAAAAACATGAAAATTAATAAAATAAACGTCGAGATCCTAATGAAATACTAAATTGTTCACGATAAATAACGCATAGTATACTAATTAATTCATTTAAAATACATACATGTCCAATTTGAAAATTGAAAGTTGAAATTTCAATTGAATTCAACTTTCAAATCGGACACTACTGGTTTTATCACAAGATCAAATTGTTTCAACAACACCACCATTAAATATTTGTATGATGTGTGTTAATAATCCAACAAATTTTACCGTACATGAAAATCCTCATATAACAATTTAAAAAGTTTTTTATAGCTCATATTTTATAAGGTTTTTCGAGATTATAATTTTCTGCTAAGTACTATATATTTGATACTTGTGACTTTTGTGTATCTTCTTCAAACATAGTTTTTTTATACTTCAATTTGCAATGTTAATATAAAGATAAGATAGCTGAATAATAATGAAAAAAATGATATCGTTCAGTAGCGTTTAAACATTTGCACTCGATGATTACTTGTATCACTCACGTAAAGATTAAGTTGCTTGTCTAGAGTTACCCAACGGGGTTCATTTAATGCAGTCGCATTTGGACCATTTATACCTGTTATACCAGCGATTGTTCTACCAATAGATTGTCCAGATAGAAAAACTTGAATACGATGGTTTGCCATATCAGCCACATAAATATTACCCATAGGGTCGAGACTCACCCCATATGGACAGTTTAAAGATGTTGAATCATTTCCAGTGACACCAGTAAAACTACCAACAACAATTGTTCCATTATAGTCACCAATCTTCCACCACACTATTCTAGGCATATTCCAATTAGAAATCGCCAAACTATTTGAAAATGTATCAAAATATAGCCCACGAGGCGTAGACAGTTGAGAGGTACCTAAACCATACCCATGACCTCCCGCAATCACATTACCTACTGCTGCTCCATATTGATATTGCATAACACGTTGGTTATTAGTGTCAACAATATAAAGATTATTAGTTTGTGAATCATATGCAACAGCAGTTAACCCAGACAGTTTGTCATTGGTACTTCCTGATGAACCTATGAATATCTTATGTTTAGATATAAGTTTATAACAGAACACCTAGTTACCTGTTATACCTGCAACAGTTGTTCCTGAAAGATTACCACGAGTAAAAAATTGAACACGACTATTTAGTCTATCTGAAACATAGATGTTATTATTGGAGTCAAATGCCATATGAATTGGGTTATATAAATGATAAGAATCATTTCCCATTGTTGCATTTGCCTGACCTGCAACAGTTAGACCAGTCGATGTACCTATGATGAGTTTTTGAATTCGATGATTCCAATAATCAGCTATATATAGTGCACCTAAAGAATCAAATGCCAAACCGCCTGGACTGCTCGTTTGATTAGAAGCTGAACCTGATACACCTGTTTTACCCAGTATTGTTATACCTGTAGAGTTCCAACGAAGTGGGACTGGAAGATCTATAAGAAGAAAATAATTTTCACATATACTTTGTCTTACTTTTACCTGATACTGTTCTTCTTGTTTTTATCAATAGTGCTAAGAGAACAGCAGTAATTATTATTATTGATAAAATACTAATAATAATAGAGATAATGATACATTGTTTTGAGTATCTATCGATCAAAATAGATAAAGAATATTTCATTTTGGTAAATATTAGAACTGACTTTGTTTTCTTTTTTTCTATATTTCGATAATGATCAATTGTAAGACAGTTTTTATCAGACCATACATCTGATTTCTATAGAATATCAAAAGATGAAAGAATCATTCATGAATGAACTTACTCCAATTGATGAAACAGAATGATCGAAAGGAGTGTTAGTTTTAGATAATTGAGTGAAACTTTGAGAAGCACATCTTTGCTTTGATTTATATGTAGATTTGTCATTTATATCAGAACGAGAAGTTTTTCTTGATCGAATTCTGATATGAATAATTGATCTTGGCACACTTCTTGTTCTTGATCGATTTCGAGTGACATTATCTTGAATGATATTATTGAAAATAGATTAATCAATAACTAAATAGTGAGATTTATGTTTTACCAGTGCTTGTCTGTGTAGATGATTGATCTTTGAACATTTGAATCTTCTTTCGAGTTATGAAAAGATTTTAAAAAATTGCCTATTCTATGGATATTTTTTTGTTTGAGCTTGATTATATTTCTAGACAAAATATCTTCTTTATGGTTTCATTATAGACTAATGTATTCTAATTAATGCATTAAAAAAAAGAAAGAACAGTTTCATTTGAATAAGATATTGGAATACAGTGAACAAAAGAATTGTAAAGTAATGGAAAAACGACATCATCGTCGTTATAATCGATCAATTGGTCATAAAGTGAGATCAATTTATGTTCTACCTCTTTATTTTCAATTGATTAAAATTTAGCATAAATATCCATCGTTGAAAAAGAAACGATCGAACAGTATCATTCATGTAACTCTTGGATTACGAAAAAAAATTCAATTGAATAATAGCAATTTATCATCGGTTGGAATTTTAGACAAATGTCATTCTATATTTTTTTTACAATTTCTGTTTTTGTTAAGATTATGTCACAAGCATTAACTTGTCTGTCAAAGTCAGTGTAACGGTAATCGACCGTTATATATGATGACCCTATATAATCACCGGGCATTGACCCTCTGTTCTCTCATGTGTAACCATCCCTATATAAACTGTGTTGAATAAAGAGAAAGGCACGTTATGTGAGGGTGTAGGAATACACCGTACCATCATGCTGAAAGAACATACACTAACACTCTCATGTATCGTCACACTGTCTGTTCGATCCTTTAGCTTATTTGACATCTTTGTTTTGTCTTATGACGTTTTTCATATGTATGTTTTGATTTTCAGCTTCACTCTCTAGTATTAGTTGATTCTTGTCTTTGATTTATCGTCAACTTATTCGAGTAATGAAACTTGATCATTCGATTGTTAAAACAACAACTCAATTTTGAATACATCCATTGAAAATTCTCAATGTTCAAAGTAGTTATTAACTTTTTCAAAATAAAAAGTAATTTTCTATTTAAGTTCGAATTCGACCGATTCACTACTGGTCTTGTCAATTATCATCCGTTCTTGAATGATATTATTTCACGTGCATCTATTATTCTCAATAATAGTCAATTTCAAAACGATATACTTAATCAGCTGTGTTCACAAGTAGTCAAAACTCATAGCAAAGACTCTGAAGAACTTCAAAAATTCGTCAAAGATGGATGTTCTCGATTAAAACTAGACGTTTCCGTCGATAAATTAAAAGTGCCCGATGTTCTTATGCAATGTGAGGTGTCTAGTTATGATGAGATGAAACCATGTAAAATTTTCATTAGCCAAATTGTAAGCCGAAAAATTTTGTTTTTAAATAAATATTAATATTCAATTCAGTGGTACAAACATGTCTTGGAAATTAAACCAGATGATGAAAAATATAAACTCCATGTTGTACTTGGACTTATGAAATTGATTCACGAAGTTTGTCACTGTTGTACTAGTGTATTTTGTGCATTTTCTTCCGTGGCCAATGGTAACACAAAACAGTAAATTTCCATAGCTTCTTCATTACATATTTTTATCTTTAATTATATTTTTAAATAGAGTCAAGATAACGCCGCCAAACATCGGACGTAAGATCATTAGAACGTCACCAAAAGATGGAACATCACCTTTGAAATGAAAACGTGGTAAGTTTAATATTTGTATTGAGCAAAAACAAAAACCGAATAGATTTTGACTGTAGGTCCTCATACCTGTTGTAATGACAGTAAAAAGAACAGAGGAGTCAGTGCTCATATAAGATGTTCGTTTCGATTTAGTATTTAAATAGATGCGCTGATTTAATTATCTATTTCTTCTGATTTAGGTGTATTGAAAATGACACGATCGACGAAGTCAACGAAAGAGATCGGTGATATGGGATTCGGTGGTGAAGAATTGCTCTTGGGTGGTCGACTATTTCCTGTTACAGAAAATTCAACCGAAAACAAATTCGAAGTATACAATCGAAAACAAGAAAATAAAAGAAAAACAAGTTTTTTCTTTGAAGATTATTGGATTGAGAATAGATGTTCATGATAACTCATCGATTCCTTCGAATAAGTTCCTAGTTGACCACGAATTTGTCGATGATTTCTTTGACCTCGATCGTTTGAAAAGTAAATATGATGATACCAAAAGATTTACATTCATGATTTTCTCTCCAGATATTGATGATCTCTCTCGACTCAAATGCCGATTCGATTATTCAAAGAATATTAATCAATGTGGTGAAGAATCATCATTTCATAAAACTCCGATTCAAGCCAAACGTCGAAAACTAAAACGGGCAGATTCTGATCCATCTTCAAGTAATTAAATAATCGAAAAGAAAGTTGTGTTAAGATTTGATTGCTCTTTTCTAGTGTCTTCCAGTTCCAGCATTTCGAATTCTACCGATATCAAAGACTATTGCAATGTCGATCCGAATGATCCGAATGTTTTGTATCCGCCATATTATATTCCACCTCCTGGTTTTGTTCCTCGCTCGCCAAGTTCAAGTGTTTCATCAGAAGTCGATTATGAATCAGTCACTGTTAATGGGATGCCATCGAATTTTCGTTCATAACTCATTGGATTATTTTAGAATAGAAACACTCCTATGGAACAAAACAAATAAATATGCTCGATGTTGTTTTCGTTGTATAATTCACGATAACATTTATCTAATAGTCTTTCGAGCATTTTTTCTGTATATATAGTTTTTATTGGTAAATAAAAATAATATTATCTTCGGTTATATATTCATGTCGAATACTGATCTTGGGTATATTAGGAATCGCAATCATACGAGTCGACTAGTCAAAATAATAGAAAAAACATTATTCTGTTAATCATTCTTATTTATTCAATTGAATATGGAACAAATAATAAACAAAATTCATGCTATTAATACTACAAAAAAAACTATATCAACATATTTTTGGACAGAATTTAACTTGGTAAATTTTCTTTCATAAACTTTTCTAACGATTTTAATCGTTCGTCAATATCGACCATATCGTTGAGATTAGTTATATCAGACTTCAATGGATTTTGTTGTTGTTCATGATCAGATGATGATTGATAACGAGATTTATGTGAAGTTACATTCGTTGAGCCAGCTTTGCGTAGAACAGGCGGTGATGCAGCACCTTCGACATCCTGAAGAAACGAGAAAATCGATGTTGATAGTTTCTAAATTATATTTAAAAAAATCTTACAGAATCTGAGAGATCTTTTGCTCGATATTGATTGTATCCTCCAGTTCGTTTTCGACTTGAACTTCGTCGAAAACCATCGTCACTATCATTTAATCGTAAACTAGCAACTAAATTCAAAGACAAAACTCGAACGAAATTTAGAAATCAATGAACAAATTACCTGAACCAGCTTTGCTTCCACCTCGAGCAGAAAAATCTGTTAACAAAAAAAACCAATGAATAGAAGATTGTTTGAAAACAATCATTTATGTTTACCGCTCATATCTGAATCCGAACCACGTCGACCAGCACTTCGTCTTCGTCGAGCTTCTCGACTTCTAAACAACAACATGTTCTTCTCTTTCGATTGACCAAGAAAAAAAAAGCATTCGTATTTCTACTTTTGCATTTCAATTTGTCGTAATTTGAGATTTCTTTCCTGAATATATGCCGTTGGATTAAATCGTCCGCGAGAATCTAGAATTCAATTCGATTTAAAAAGAAAACAAACGAAAGAGAATAATGAATCGAACCAGCAGGTGATGGCGATCGTTTAGTAATGCTCGATGATCGTTGACGAGATTCACTGGCAGCACTTCGACGAGAATCATTCGAATTCGAACGATGTTTCGAACGATTTCGCGATGCAACCGTTGGCAACAAGTGATCAGAACGAGGTCGACGTTGATCACCTGATGATGGACGAGATAACGACGGTGGACGTTGTTGTTGTTGTTGTTGTGATGAACGAGGAGAATATCTTTGGAAAATAAAAAACGTCAAGCAATTCAATGAAATGATGAAATTTTGTCTTACCCGTTCATTTGAAGTGATGATCGTTCTCTTGATGACGAACGAATCGTTGTTGGATGATGTAAACTACTGAAAAATCAGTGAATTTTTGTTTGTTGAACTTTGATTTCGAAAGTAAAACACAAACCTTCGTTTGAGTAAAGCAATTTCATTGGTTAAACTTCGAACTTTGGATTTTAATTGTCGTTCGGATGTTTTCAATGATTCAACCTGATCATTCAAAACTCGATAATCATCTGTTCGTTTGTTGGTATTCTTCGTTCGTTCTTTAACTAAAGCGTCTTCACTTGCTCGAACCATTTGTTTCAATAATTCCATTTGTTGTTGAGATTCATGTGGAGCTGCTGATTGATATTTTAATTCTGCATTTTCTTTTTTCAAACGTGTACATCTATTACAAACAGATTGATTCAAATAGAAATACGATAAAGTCAAGTCAATTTACTCTCGTTGAAGACGAATAATATCACTTCGTTCAACATCTGATTCAAGCTGAACAAATAGAAAAATTTCGAGAACAAAAACAAAGCAGAATGAAATAATTACGCGTGACTTTAATAAACGATTTTCTGCTTTTAATTGTCGAATTTGTTGCATTAAAACAACAGGATCTGGTTTGCCACAATAGGGAAGTGACAATGGATAATAAATTCGATCAAATTCCGCATTATACGTTAAAATTAAATAACGTTTATTGGCTAATTGAATATTTGCTGGTTGATGTGTTAGACTTGTACTTGTTTGACCTTGACGTTTCTTTCTCAATGTTTCTAAATCATCGTACGTAAATAAATCGATATTTACTGATTGACTTTCCTATTCAGATTGATTAAATTTTCAAAAATAAAAAAAAACCGTTCAATTTACTTGATTAATCGCATTCTCAAGCATATTTACAAAAACACTGAACGATTTGAAATTCCCCGTCTTCGCTGTCATTGTTTCAATAGCTAAACAAAAATGCAAAAACAAAAGTTTTCAATAAAAATCTGCGAGATAGAATATTAACCAGCAACATCGAATGATGCTTTCCATTGATCGGCACTTTCTTTGGCTTCAACTTCTAAATCCATCTGTGGTTGTTTGGAATTATAAATGCACATCGAAATGACGTACGGTTGATTCCGAATGGCGATCTCATTTGAACAAACATGTTTCAATGAAGATTCAGATAGACCAGGATTAATTGCCGACAGATCAAGTGAATCTTTCATATCTAAAACATCGTTGAATTTTTGTTTTGTTTTCCTCAAAATGTTTCGATTCAACAATGATGCTAAGACAGTTCAATAGAATTGCTTTTTGGAAATCTCTCTTCTAAATTTATTCGCAGTATTGACAAACTACGCGGTTGCTCTTTTCTTTTTTGTTGGGTCAATTCTGCATAAAAAATGAAAAGTTTGGGTTGAATAAACAAATAAAGGAGAAAAAGAAGAAAAAAATCAATATGTTATTTTGTCTATGATTAATGTGCGATGGTATACATTCGACTACGAGTTCGGTTATAGTCACGTAATTGTTCAACAGGACCTAGACAAGAGAAACAAACAAATTCAATTGAGGATGAAAATGTCATAGAAAGTTTACCGAGAGCGGCAATGGCTGGACAATGATTATAAACATATTCTTTCATCACTGACATAACCGTTTTCGCGTCAACAGCCTAAACAAATCCTCGACGATTGTGAATTTTCGAAGAAAAACTAAATACATACATCAATACGTGCGTTAAGTTCGTGTAATGGGAGACGTCGACCATAGGAAAGTAATTGACTAAATTTCAAAAACGAATTTGAAAATATTCATCGAATAGAAAACAAAAACCAACCGGCCAATATCTTGGCAAATCGCTGTTGAACCATCGAGAGCTAAGAATAGATTCGTTTTAAGTAAACGTTTAGCACGTTCAACTTCAAGATCAGTACAAGCCGTTGCAATACGACACCTTCAAAAAGAAAAACAATCCTCAATTCAACTCAATCAACCTCATCAAAAAAGAAAAACTACCATTCATCTAATAATGCACTCATCGCATCATCAATTCGCATACGATCGGTTGCTACATAAGTTCCCCATAATCCTGTATCACTGTACGATGTATTGAATGCTTGAAAACCGTGAGTTAAATTATAAGTAACAGATTGTTGACCAAAACGTGATGCAACATCACCACCACCGGTCATTGATCTACGAGAAGAAAACGAAAACAATGAGAAATTGATTTTGTTTTGACGCTGAATATTTACCGATCCCAGTTGCCAATGATTGTTGACGCAACATTCAAAGGAATTGTATCGGCATGAGCTAAACCAGGACTTTCAACGGCAATAGCAATATGTGCTAACGGCATTTCATCATCACGAATACGGATTTCACTACCCGAAAAACTTTTTAAAACAAAACACAGAAAAAACTTTTGCTTTCGAAAACAATCAGAAGTCAAACCGGCATGGCAAAACATCGGGTACTTCGCCTTGATAATTGGCTTTTAATTTTCCGAAGAATTCTTCACTCAATCGAACTAATTGATCATGATTAACACCACCAGCAGCTGCAAGAACCATTCGTGGTGCTTTGTAATGTGTTCCAACATATTTCAATAAATCAGTCGAATTTATCGATCTTTTATTTGCAAAAAAACAAACAAACAAAATATTCTCATGAAAATGTCTCTCGTTGGTTGAGACTTACTGAATATTATCGGTTGTACCGTAGACACTTTTAGCTAACGGCGTACCTTGATAAGCTGTTGCATGTAAATGATCGAAAATAGCTTCTTGATTGTTATTTTCGATTTCTTGTAATTGACTTAAGATGGTTTTACGTTCGTTTTCGATGTCTTGTTCTTTGAATTGAGTATTTTGAACAATATCCGATAGAAGTTCAACAACTAAATCGAAAGCTCAATGTTTGATCTTCGAAATCAATTCGATTTGTTACCTTGTGGCAAATCTTTGCTATAACACTTAGCATAGAAAGCTGTTTGTTCTCTCGATGTGTACGCGCTCAATTGTGCGCCGAGTTTGTCAATTTGACTTTCAAGTTGTTCTTTATTTTGTTTATTCGTACCCTGAACACAAAAACACGCAAATAGATCGATTTCGAAAAGAAAAAAAACTACAATCGAATTACTTTGAAAGCCAAATGTTCAAGAAAATGAGCAGTACCATTGTTTTGTGCTGTTTCAAATCGACTACCAGCATTGATAAAAACACCGACGGTACATGTCGAAAGACCGTAATCTTCCGATGCAACACGTAGACCATTTTTAATTGCAGTTACACGTGTTTCAGGTACATTTAAAAGTGTTTGTTCAAATGTAACGGTTGAATTCGTTTGTAACGAAGTCGATGCTTGACGAACTGACGGTCGAGCAGCATAACGACGAGCGCCGTGAACAAGACTACGAAGAAGCATGTTGCGCGAATTGATTATTTATCTTCAACAAGAGAAAACAAAAATTAGGAAAAACGTTTATTATTTTTCTTTTCGACCATTTTGTAAATCCAGAGGTAGAGAGCCTCTATTCGATAGAAGAAAAAAGAAACACGAAGAATCTCGTTCGATAATAGAACGGAATCGATCGAACAACCGAAAACAACAAAATCATTGCGGCCTAATTTGACCAAGTCGAAAGTACTATTTATTTTGAAATGATCTAGCGACACACTAGCAACGATGTTTACTATCAATTGGTCTGAAATGAATCTCCATTGAAATCATTTTCTAAGACCTTAAACATCGAATGACATCTATCTTAGTCTATTGACTGTCAACGGCATCTTTATTTTATTTTCCTATGAACCAACCGGAATAACAAAATATGTACTCGGCACTCTCACTTCTAGATCGATGATGTTTCGAATTCCTTTTACGCGTTTTCTGGTTACTAGTAGAACAATTTGTGGAATATGTTTAGGTATTCTCGAGATTTTATCGAAAAATGAATTTCATTTCATTGTAGATCGATCAAATCGTGTCGAATATTTGATCCAAAGATCTAAATCAACGTTTGTGATTTCAATGATCGTCAACTAAGTTTTTTTTTCATTGTATTTTCTATAGAAACAGCATGGAAAAAGAACCATCATCACGTCAATTCAAAATCTATACGCGTACAGGAGATCGTGGTACATCTGCTCTGTTAGGTTCGGGTTCACGTCGTTTTCCAAAAGAATCGTTAATCTTCGATGTTTTGGGCACAATCGATGAACTTTCAGCATCACTCGGTGTTGTTCGTTCGCTGTGCACTTTGCCTTCGATTTTAACCGATTTAGAAAATATTCAATGTCGTCTCTTTGAAATCGGTTCATGTGTTGCGGCGAAAAATCGTTCATCTCGTTATACTTTCAATGATTCAACATTAATCAAAGACTTAGAACAACAAATCGATCAAATGACCGAAGAATTACCACCATTGCGTTCGTTTATTTTGCCCGGTGGACCGAGTCAAGCTGCGTCACAGCTTCATCTTGCTCGAGCTGTTTGCCGTCGATGTGAACGTCTGTTAACCGGATGGTTACATTTTAATAATGAAACTCAACCAGATGAAGAAGAAGACGAGGAGCCAATACAAGAGACAGTCATGGGAACTTATTTAAATCGATTGAGTGACTATTTGTTTACTTTAGCGAGATATGTTGCTCATAAAGAAGGACACGCTGATATTATTTATCGTAAAACCAAATAAACTTTGTCTCTTTTTTTTCTTCTTCAGATGTCATCTTTAAGATTTGTTGTGTCTCGTTTTCGTTTGCCGTTTGTTAGTCGATATTTGTCGACACAAACAACGAACACGAAATCTCGAGAGATTCAAACAGCAACGGATCCAAATGTGATGCCAACGCTTGACACAAGTCAATTGTCCGACATGGAACAAATCTATATCAAACGATTCGAAGAACGACACATGAGAAATGTCGAACGACGTCAACGAGAACGACGACGTGCACGAGCCATTGGCTTGTCATTCGGCGCTCTTGCTCTCGCCATTTATATTTACACGATAAAACGCGTTCGAC
>Ga0209952_1002905_pt1 | contig 12397 bp, 8 predicted proteins | sample ThiBiot_750_biof_2_FD_183951 | JGI IMG/M metagenome (GOLD analysis project Ga0209952, IMG submission 183951) | Wastewater bioreactor microbial communities from Cape Town, South Africa - Thiocy_cont_750_biof (SPAdes) | ecosystem: Engineered > Bioreactor > Thiocyanate-remediating >...
GCGGACAGTGATCGGCAAACACGCGTTACGCAACACGCTCATTCCAATCGTGACGATCGTCGGGCTTCAGTTCGGCAACCTGTTTGCCGGTGCGATCCTGGTGGAGACAGTCTTTAGCTGGCCCGGCCTTGGACGCCTCGTGTTCGAATCCATTTTGCGGCGCGACTATCCGACGCTTCTGGCGGTTCTGTTCTTCTCGGCGCTGTTGGTGATGGTCGCGAACATCATAACCGATTTCGTATACCGCATGATCGATCCACGAATTCAAGCGAGAGTCGGATGAGCGTATTCGAGGCTTCAGGCGGCATCTCAAAGCCGATCGCTCCCGGGCCGAAGCCGGCTGCTTCGCCGGGCAGGGCGGCGCTTCGGCAGTATCTTTACAGTCTTTCGGGCATTGCAGGCGCGGTCATCCTGCTGCTCCTCGTGGCCATGACGCTGTTTGGGCCCCTGATCTATCATGTCGATCCACTCGACATTGTCGCGGCACCCTTCACGCCGCCCGGCTCCGATGCCTTGCTCGGGACGGATTATCTCGGACGGGATGTGTTGGCCGGAATCGTCTATGGCGGCAAGGCGACACTTACCGTTGGAGCAATTGCCGCCCTGATCACGATCGTCATAGGCGTTACGGTCGGAACCATTAGTGGCTATTTCGGCGGCGCCGCCGATACGGCGCTTGTAAAGGTCATCGAGTTTTTCCAGATCTTGCCGCCGCTTCTGTTCGCGATGGTGCTTGTAACGCTGTTTGGCCAGACGCTGACGACGATCACGATTGCCATCGGGGCCGTGAGTTGGCCATCGGCGGCGCGGCTGACGCGCGCGGAGTTCTTGCGGTTGCGTGGTCTCGATTACGTAAAGTCGTCACGTGCGGCTGGCGCGACCGATCGCCATGTGATGCTGCGGGTCATTCTGCCGAATGCGCTGCCGCCCATCATCATTGCCGCTACGTTGGCGATCGGCGTTGCGATCTTGTTCGAAAGCGGATTGAGCTTTCTCGGTCTCGGAGATCCCAACACCATGAGTTGGGGGCTGATGATCGGACAAAATCGAAACTATGTCCTCGATGGATGGTGGACCGTGGTTTTCCCGGGCACGGCCATCTTCCTCGCTGTCCTCGCCATCAGCCTGGTCGGCGACGGCTTCAACGATGCCATCAACCCGCGCCTGCGGCGGAGGATCTGACGTATGGCTCCGGTACTGTCCGTAGAATCGCTCAACGTGGGTTTGCGCGCGACGAACGGTGTCACGATCCCCGTTCTCGAAAACCTATCATTCAGCGTCGAGCAGGGAAAAACAATTGCGCTCGTCGGTGAATCCGGATGCGGCAAGAGCATGACGGCGTTGGCCATCATGCGGCTTCTTCCGGAGGCATTCGTCGTGTCGAGCGGCCAGATCATGCTCGACGGGGAAGATGTGCTGGCGGCGCCGATGCCTCGGCTGCGTAGCCTGCGCGGAAATCGGATGTCGATGATCTTTCAAGAACCGATGACCGCACTTAATCCGCTCTATACGGTAGGGGACCAAATCGCCGAGGTGCTTCGGCTGCATCGCGGCCTCGGGCGCAAGGATGCCGCGGAGCAGACCCTCGCGCTTCTCAAGGCGGTCCAGATACCGGCGGCGGCGGAACGCATCAACGCTTATCCGCACCAGATGTCGGGTGGTATGCGTCAGCGCGTGATGATCGCGATGGCGCTGGCCTGCAAGCCGAAGCTTCTGATTGCCGACGAGCCGACAACCGCGCTCGATGTCACCGTTCAGGCGCAGATATTCGACCTGCTTAGCCGTTTGCAAGACCAGACCGAGACGGCGATCGTTTTGATTACCCACGATCTCGGCGCTGTCTCTGAGCTCGCTGACGATGTCGCAGTTCTCTATGCCGGACGATGCATCGAGAGGGGCAGGGCGCACGAGGTGATCGAACGCCCGCGCCATCCCTATACGCGCGGACTGATGGCTTGTGTCCCCCACTTGCGCCTCGGCGGCGAGGCGTCCGGTGCTCCCGCCGACCTTGATGAGATTCCCAGGATGGTGCCGCCGCTCGGCGAACGTGACGCTGCATGCGCCTTTCTGCCACGCTGCGTTTTTGCCGATGAAATCTGCCGATCGCAGTTGCAACCACCACTTCAGGCCGACGATGGCGGTCACTGCGTTTCGTGCTGGCGCTGGAAGGAGGTCGCATGATGAGCGATCGATGTGCATCGCGGGTTGAGGCATCCTCCGAGGTTTTGTTGGATGTCGGCGATCTCGTCGTGCACTTTCCAGTAGGTCGAAAACGACCGTTTAGGCCTCAATCCAAGGTCCATGCCGTGGACGGCGTCGGATTCAGCATTCGTCGCGGAACGACATTCGGCATCGTCGGCGAAAGCGGTTCCGGCAAGTCCACCACCGCCCAAGCAATTCTGCGGCTTGTCCCCGTGACATCCGGGCGCGTGCAGTTCCGTAACGAAAATATTGCGGCACTCGGAGGTGAGGCGTTGCGGCGTACTCGCCGCCATTTTCAAATTGTCTTCCAGGATCCATTCTCGTCGCTTGACCCGCGGCGTCGGGTGGGGGACCTGATCCGTGAACCGCTCGATCTGCTTGACATCGGTGATCGCAGCGATCGCGACGAGAGAGTCCGTAGTTTGCTGGGAGAAGTCGGGCTTCCTCCACAAGCGGCAGGTCTGTTTCCGCATCAATTCTCCGGCGGGCAGCGGCAGCGAGTCTGTATCGCGCGGGCTCTTGCGCCTGAGCCGGACCTGATCGTTTGCGACGAAGCCGTTTCCGCACTCGATGTGGCGATCCAGGCCCAGATTCTGAACCTTCTAAAGAAACTCCAGCGTGACCGCGGGCTCACCTATATTTTCATCTCGCATGACTTGGGAGTGATACAGCATTTCTGCGATGAGATCGCCGTTATGTACCTTGGCAAGATCGTGGAGCAGGCGCCGAGGGCAACCTTTTTTGCGCGACCGCGACACCCCTATAGCTGGTCGCTGGTGGCCGCAGCCGCACCGCCGGGTCCGGTGCGGGATGCGCTCAAGCAGCGTTACCTTGTGAAGGGAGATCCACCAAGTCCGGTCGATCCCCCGCCCGGATGTCGATTTGCGCAGCGCTGCCCCTTCGTCGTCGATCGTTGTCGCGAGGTACTGCCTGCGCTGGAGTCGATTGACGGTGGCGCACGCGTCGCCTGTCATCGGATCAATGAAATCGAAGCGATGGACCTCGTCACGCGCGCCGATACTGCTTGATCGTGGCGGGAGATACATGGGTACGAGTGCTGGCGCCCAGAACGCCTGCTTTTCTGGATGGCACGCCAAGCATTCCTGAAATTATTCTGGTCGTGAACGCCTTTACAAAAGCGATTGGCGACTGGGTACAGCTACTCAGCGGCCTGGTTCACGATAGATCGTTTCGACTCCGTGCCCGGTGAAGCGCCCGTTGAGCGGCCCCAGCCGGACGCCGCGTTGGATAGCTTGTCGAGATAGAGGTAAACCACGGGTGTGGTGAAAAGTGTCAGCATTTGGCTGACCAGCAGGCCGCCCACCATAGCATAGCCGAGCGGCTGCCGAATTTCCGACCCCGTCCCGGTGCCAAGCATCAACGGCACCCCGCCAAGCATGGCGGCCATGGTGGTCATCATGATGGGACGAAAGCGGATCAATGCGGCCTTGCGGATCGCCGCCTCGGATGACAAGTGCTCGTCACGCTCCGCGGCAATGGCGAAATCCACCAGCATAATGCCGTTCTTCTTGACGATCCCGATCAGCAGCACAATCCCGATCAGGGCGATCAGGCTGAAGTCGTAACCGAACAGCATCAACGTTGCCAACGCGCCCACGCCGGCCGAAGGCAATGTCGAGATAATCGTGAGCGGATGGATGTAGCTCTCATACAGGATGCCGAGGATGAGATACACCACGATCAAGGCCGCAAGGATGAGCAATGGCACCGTCCCGAGCGACTGCTGAAAAGCCTGTGCCGTGCCCTGGAAGCTGCCGTTCAGCGTTGCCGGTGCGCCCATGTCGGAGACCGCACGGGTAATCGCTTCAGTCGCCTGACCAAGCGCCGTGCCCTGCGCGAGATTGAAACTGATCGTCGTTGCCGGGAATTGGCCTTGATGGCTGATGGAGAGGGGACGCACCGGAACCGTCGACCATTTCGCGAAGACCGACAGGGGAACCTGATCCCCCGTGGTTGGCGATTTGATGTAGATCTTGTTCAAGGTGTCGAGCTTGCCTTGCAACTCGGGCAGGATCTCCATCACCACATGGTAACTGTTGACCTGCGTGAAATATTGCGCGACCTGCCGCTGACCAAAGGCATCGTTGAGCGTGTCGTCGATCAATTGCGGCTGGATTCCGTAACGCGACGCGGTATCGCGATCGATGGTCAACGTCAGTGTCGTGCCTTCCGTCTGCTGGTCGGTGGCGACGTCACGTAGCTCCGGCAGCGTCTTCAGTTTGGCCAGGATCTTCGGCGCCCAGGAATTCAGTTCGTCGAGATTGGAATCCTGCAAGGTGTATTCGAACTGGGTACGCGTCGCCCGTCCGCCGAGACGAACGTCCTGCGCCGCCTGCATGAAGGCGCGCGCGCCCTGCACCTTGTCGAATTGCGGTCGCAGCCGTGCGATGATCTGTTGCGCATCCGCTTTGCGTTCGTCGCGCGGCTTCAGCGTGATATACATACGTCCGTTGTTCAGGGCGCTTCCGCCGCCGCCGATCGCCATGGCGACGCCCGCGACTGCGGGATCAGCGAGTACGATCGCGCCGAATTGTTCCTGAATGCGTTTCATCTCGGCAAAGGAAACGTCCTGGCCAGCCTCGGTGACGGCAGTGAGGAGGCCGGTATCCTGTTGCGGAAAGAACCCCTTGGGAATAACCGCAAACAGATATCCAGACAGCGCGACAGTAGCGAAGAAGACGCACAAGGTGGTCAACCGCCAGCGCAGCACCAGATCCAGTCCGCGTTCATAAGCGCGAAGCAGTGCATCGAAACCGCGCTCGCTGAGCTGATAGATGCGCCCGTGCTTTCCTTCCTGGGAATGCGGCTTGAGGAAACGCGAAGCCATCATCGGTGTCAGTGTCAGCGACACCACCAGAGATACGAAGATGGTCATGGCGAGCGTCACCGCGAATTCGCGGAACAACCGGCCGATGATGCCGCCCATCAATAGCAATGGGATAAGTACGGCGATCAGCGAGATGCTGATCGACACAATCGTAAAGCCAATCTCGCCGGCACCCTTCAACGCCGCGGCGAAGGGCGTTTCGCCCTGCTCAACATATCGTGTGATGTTTTCGAGCATAACGATGGCGTCATCAACGACGAATCCCACCGAAATCGTCAGCGCCATCAGCGACAGGTTATCAAGCGTATAGCCGAACACCCACATCAGTGCGCAGGCACCAAACAGGGCCAGCGGTACAGTGACGCTTGGAATGACAGTCGCCCAGATACTGCGCAGGAAAACAAAGATGACCATCACCACCAGGACGATTGTGAGCAGCAGCGTATACTGGACGTCCTGAACGGCGGCGCGAATGGTCTGGGTGCGATCGCTCAGGATCGACACATGAATCGCTGGCGGGAAAGCGGCGATGATTTGCGGAAGTTTAGCCTTGATCTTGTCGACGGTATCGATGACGTTGGCGCCCGGTTGTTTGAAAACCACCAGAAACACCCCGCGTTTGCCGTTCGCCCACGCTGCCTGCTTGACGTCTTCAGGGCCGGTGACCGCTTGGCCGATATCACGAATTCGCAGCGGTCCGCCGTTGCGGTAGGCGATAATGACGTCGTTCCAGTCCTTTGCCTTGAGCAACTGATCGTTGGCGTAAATGGTGTAGCTGCGCGTAGCGCCGTCGACATTGCCTTTCGGGCTGTCGACGGTGGTGATGGCGATCTGGCTGCGCACATCCTCAAGGGACAGCCCTTTGGCGACCAGCTTGGCGGGGTCGATCTGGATGCGAATGGCGGGCTTCTGTTGGCCGCCGATGGTCACCTGAGCGACGCCCGCGATCTGGCTGATCTGTTGCGCCATTTGCGTGTCGGCGTAGTCGTCAACTTCGGTCAGCGGCAAGGTATCGGAGGTCGCCGACAGCAACAGGATCGGCGAATCTGCCGGATTGACCTTGCGATAGGTTGGCGGCGAGGGAAGGCTCTTGGGCAATTGGCCGCCGGCCGCGTTGATGCCGCCGAGCACATCATTGGTGGCCGCATCGATGCTGCGGTTGAGATCGAACTGGATGGTGATGGCGGTCGAGCCGAGCGAACTCGTTGACGTCATCTGTGAGATGCCGGGAATCTGTGCGAACTGCCGTTCCAATGGCTGCGCGACGGAAGAGGCCATGGTTTCGGGGCTCGCGCCGGGTAGTGACGCCGAGACCTGGATGGTTGGAAAGTCGACCTGTGGTAACGGCGCGACCGGTAGCAACGGATACGCGACCAGACCAACAAAGAGGATACCCGCCATCAATAACGAGGTCGCAATCGGAAAGCGGATGAACGGTGCCGATATGCTCTCGTTCATGGCTATCTCGCCTTGGCCCGAACAGATTTGGCATCGGCGACGGTGATCGACACGGGGGCACCGGGCTGTACTCTGTATTGCCCGGATACGATCACGTTCTCTCCCGGCGTCAGGCCCTTTTCAACGACAGTGCGCCCGTCCACCGAAGCGCCGATTGAAATTTTCCGTAGCTCTGCCTTGTTGTCTTGACCGACCGCAAACGCGTAAAGGCCGGCGGCGCCGCGCTGGACCGCGTCGTCCGGAATGACAATGGCATCTTTCAAGGTGGCCACCAGCAGTCGCGTCGAAACCGATTGCCCTGGCCACAGCGCATGATCACTATTGTCAAACACCGCCTTCAGGCGAATGGTTCCGCTGCTGGTATCGACCTGATTGTTGATCAACGAAAGCGTCCCTTCGGACAGAACTTTCTTGCCGTCGATCGAGAGCGCAATCACCCGAGGCGGATGCGAGGCGAGGGCGCTTTTGATCTCGGGAAGCTTTTCCTCCGGCGCCGTGAAGATGACGGCTATCGGCTCGATCTGGGCAATTGTGACAATGCCGGTCTGGGTCGAGGCGTTGACTATATTTCCTTGATCGACCTGACGGAATCCCGTGACGCCGGCTATCGGTGCGCGGATTGTGGTGTAATTGAGTTGGGTCTGGGCGTTGGAGATCGCGGCGTTGTCGGCCTCGATTTGTGCGGTGCCTTGCTGCACTGTCGCGCGTTGCGTGTCGGTTTGCTGTCGCGTCGCGAACTCCCCGAGCTTGGTATATCGCTCTAGGTCGAGTTTGGCGTTGGCAAGATTGGCTTCGTCCTGATCCTTTTTCGCCTTGGCCTGATCGAGGGCAGCCTGGAAGGGCCGCGGATCGATCTGCGCGATCAGATCGCCCTGCTTGACCAGTTGCCCTTCCTTGAAGGCGATGGTGTCGATCTGCCCGTCAACGCGGGTGCGCACTACGACCGTGTTGAAGCCCTGAACGGTGCCCAGGCCCTCGAGATAAACCGGGAAGTCAGCCTTTTCGACTGCGGCTATGGTGACCGGAACACCGGAGCGGGCTTGCGTTGAAGTTGTCTTGCCGATTTCGCTGCGGCCGGCCCCAAAATGGTGCCAACCGAAATAGCCGCCGCCGAACAGCACTGCGGCGGCCAAAACCCCATAGAAAGTTCGCGAAGCGATCATCTTGGTTTGACTCACGACACATGTTGCCGGGAAACGGCTATCCGGCCACCACATTTAATAGGCGTGCAATTAATACGTAAACACACTATAATTTGAGGATTGCTATCCTCCTGGCAATGTTCTGGACAATGGTTCCGGGCAATGAATGGTACTTGATGACGCTCGATCTGAAGCGGCAGCTCGTTGCACAACTCATTGAAAGTTCGCGGTTGCTCCGCAACTTTATCGATACCCGTGCCAAGAGGCGCGGTACCACGCGTGCCCAATGGATCGTACTGTTTCGGCTGCGGCAACAGGAAGGCCTATCTCAGGTCGATCTGGCCGATGTTCTGGAATTGCAACCGATTTCCCTGGTCAGGCTGCTGGATCGTTTGGTCGAGCAGGGGCTGCTGAAACGGCGACCTCATCCGAAGGATCGGCGCGCCAACCAGCTATATCTCACCCGAGCGGGGCGCAAACTGGTCGACGATCTCGACAGCCTGCGGGATGCCATCGCAATGGATGTTCTCAAAGACATTCCCGTCAGCGCGCTCGAAGCCAGCTTGAACGTCCTCAAGGATATCAAGGATCACGTTAAGAACGGCGATGACGGGGCAGCGAGTGGTTCTGCCGAGCAAATTCAATCAATCGCCGCGCGGTCCACGCGACGCTCGCGATGAGATCGATCGCTTGTGACATTCTGTAATCTTGTTCGGCATCGTCTTGGAGATCATATTGTGGCTTCAAGAATATATGGGTTCGCGGTCTTGTTCTGAATGGCGCGTCAAAATATCCACCATTCAGAACAAAACTACGAACTCTGGTTGTGCTTCTTCTAGAAAGTCGAGCGATCGGTGGGCAGCCGGTGTATCCGCGATCTTCATCAATACGAGATCAGTGCCTCGAGTCGGAGAAATATACATCATCTCACGCCGAGGGCGAACGGAGTGTGCTGCCACGCGCTGCCTTGCCTCAGCAAGCGGTCACACCCGTCAGAGTCTCGCGCACGCAAAAATTCATTGCCGATGATTTGACGGACATGGCGTTTGTCATCACCGTCGACGTACGTTTCGTATCTACAGAGAAATTGGCGGGTGAACCGGGGCAGCACGCTTGGTGGTGGCGGTGCGGGTCGGCAGCACTGACCGATTTGTCAAATAGGTTTGCCGTGGATGCGAATGCCAATCGAACTGCGAACCTCGCAACCGGATCGCGTCAAAATCTAAAGCTCTGATCTTATTGATGTGAGAGCAATGATCCCGGCGTCGATCGGTGTCGAGACCCATGCCGGAATACAGTCTGGTGGTTCGATTCTAACATTTGCGCCCCGTTTCAGCAGACGACTTTGCATTCGTTAGAATCAGTGGAGTTTCGATTTGATATGCGGTTCGCGGACTCGCGCACGGTGGGTACCAAATCTCAAATCCATGCCGAATTGGCGGTCAGCGCAGACGAATACACCTACTGGATGGACGACGCGACGATGCAGCGCGCCGGCAAGAATGATCGCGCCTTGTTTTTCGAATGCCCCCGCGAACAACTCGCGCCTTATCGCGATCGGCTGCGTCTCTTCAGGGACGGAGAGATTTTTCCGGGAGTCACGGTGCTGAAGGCACCGGGTCATACACCGGGTCACACGATGTGCCTGATTGCTTCCGGTGCGGAGGCGCTCCTGATCTGGGGCGATACGGTCCATGTTCCCGAAGTGCAAACAGCGTTTCCGCACGCCGGCGTGGTGTTTGACGTCGATCCTCAAGGCGCGGCCGACACCCGCCGTCGGGTGTTCGACATGGTTGCCACCGACAGGATGCCGGTGGTGGGAATGCATCTGGGCTTTCCCGGGCTCATGTATCTCGATCGACATGATGAGGGCTATCGTCTGGTGCCAATGCCTTGGCGACATACTTTGTAGGCGAGAGCTCGTTGCTGAATTATCTGCTGAACTTAGAATTATAACGAAACTTCAATAGCGTATAAGTTCGCAGTTCTGTTCTGAATGGCGTGTCAAAATATCCACCATTCGGAATTGCGACTATTCGGGTCAACAGGATATCTCCCGATCAACTCGCGGCAATGGTCTCGGCGGAGTCGGCATTGATGCCGATATGCAGTGGCAATCTATTTCATCCAAAGTCTTACTTGGATTCAACCCGTGATAGTGACATTCTCGCTTTACCGATTTTAGATCGGGAGTGAAAACAATGAAAAAAATAGAGATTTTTGCTGGCGCGGTCATGCCTCTAGCGGGTGCCGTACCGACATATGAATGCTCATCTTGATCAGTTGAAGGCGCCGCTTTCAATAGCCTTCCGTACTTTCCAATCATTCGACTGACACAGCGTGGCTGAGAAAGATCTTCTCGTCTCGGCGTGGTGTCATGCCCGCGTCAACTAATGGCCGTCCTGTTATGCCCGCTGGTAGTCCTGCAACAGCTGCCTCCGCCAACCTCCCGAAATACGATATGCGTCTCGGGCCTGATACGGACGGCACGGCACTCGCCCTTTACCGACAGAATATAGAGATTCTCTATAAGCTCGATCTTGAACCCGACGCGGCGGCACGGTTCTCGGCGCATGCGATAACATATCAACTCCCGCATGCAGTATTCGCTCAGGTCGATTCCGTAGCGCAAACACTAAGGCGTCGTCCGGAGGAGATTGCGCGCGGCGGTGACCAATTTTTGTTGCACGTCCAGGTAAAGGGCGAACTCGAGTCGATTTACGGCGGCCACGCTCGCAATGTGCGACCGGGCGATGTGGTGGTTCTCGATTTGAGTCGTGAGGCCGAGAGCCGCGCCACCGATTTCCGCAGCATGTACATTATGGTGGCGCGCGACATGGTCCCGTCGCAACTGCTCGACGAAACGGCCCATGGCACCGTATTCCGGGCGACAAGTGGAGCGGGGAAAATGCTCTACAGGGCAATGGAAGCATTGATTCAGACCGCGGACGGATTGAGCCGAGCGGAAGCCGGCGCGGTGGTGGATGGTCTGCTAGCGATGACGGCGGGCATGCTTGAAAGTGTGATGGCGCACGATGACGATGCCGGTGCCGCACGATTGGCCAAAGCCCTCGCGCTGATCGATCGCGAACTCGGCAATTCCGACCTTTCGCCAGCACTCATTGAAGCAAGCCTGCCGCTATCCCGTTCCGGTCTTTACCGCCTGTTCGAGCCGCTTGGCGGCGTGCGCGCGGCGATCTTGCAGCGGCGCCTGGAGCGCACCATGAAAACGCTGCTCAACAGCAAGTTGGTGATGCCGTCGTTACGGTCAATTTCGCGCAAGTACGGATTCCAAAGCGAAGAACAGCTCACCCGTTCGTTCCGTTCGCGTTTTGGCCTGACTCCGCATCAGTTCCACGCGATGGTTCGACGGAAGGACTATGCCGGACTCGCTGCTCAGGCCAAACGAGGTGGATTTGCCAATCTGCAGGCCTGGATAGAAGCCTTTCCGGACGAAGCTCGGGCCTCGGAGCTGGGCGCAGAATGAGTCTGCTAAGCATGTGGCGCTTCACGGGTACTTAGTATTTCACCTTCGCTGCCGGATAGATTGTGCGCGGCTCGGTGAGAGCGATCGTGCCGTTGCCGACGGAAAACATACGAAGTAACGCCGGTCGGCGAGATTTTCGCCGATCAATGCCACGCTCTAGCAAGAGCGCGATCGATTCTGTTCTCGGACGGGAAGATCTGGTTCTGCATCACGAAGCCATCGATGCTTGTGTATCTTGCGAGTATAGAAAGGCCTGGCAGCGGTTTGCCGAACGAGATCGATATCGAAACCCTGCGAACGCTGTTCGCCAAGAGGCTGCGAACGCAATCGGGGCTGTCTTCACAGACAAGTTGCTACTCCAAAGAGTGGATCGCTTGTATCGAAATTGAATCCGTCGCACCGCTCATGAGCTTACTCAGTATAACAATCGCAGCGATAGCCAAGTAAACAACCCATGTTCCGACCGCCCAGATGCGGTATGTTCGTCGGTCTGCCTCCGTTAAATCGCTTTCGTTGAAATGCGGTTTTGTTTGTTCATCGGGAAGCCTGCTCATTTGCGGTTCCTGCATGGGCTGAGGGACTGGTAGATGAGGATTGCGGATCGATATCCGGATGTTTGCGGCTCAAGTCCTGCTGCTTACGCTGTGCGGCCCGAGTCTGCTGCTGTCGTCAACTTAACGATCCGTATCGCCGTCCGATGGCGTGACGCGGAACTGAAGAACTGAAATGGTCATGGTTTAGGTCGAGTCCTGCGACAGGTGCGGCAGGTGCCACGCAAGGCGCCGTGTCGCCAGGATTTGCCAGAGCCGTACGATATTCGTCGGCAGCAATAGAGCGTGAAGCACGAGAACTGGCGTGAGCTGGTTACGCACCGCGTATGTCATGAAGGCGACATTGCTCGCCAAAGCCAGCAAACGGAGTGGCACCATCGTTCGGCAACCGAATGAGCCGAAAACGAATAGTGAGGCTAGATATCCGATTGCATCGCGACTTCCGGCGGCAGCGGAGTACACGGAAACTGCGGTTGCCACGGTGTAGAAGGCGATCACCAGAACAACGAGAAAATTGGTCCGGTTCACGTCGTGCCGCCGATGGATCCATGGTTCAGAATCATGCTTTTGGTTGGCCGCTTCGGGCCCAGTCAGAGAGGCAATGCTGCCAAAACCAGTATCGGCGATCGATCCTACGCGGGTGTCGGCGCAGTTTTCATTCGCGTCTGTATTCGGGGCGTGGCGATTCAGATGCTTGTCAGTGACGGAG
>Ga0209952_1002914_pt1 | contig 12370 bp, 8 predicted proteins | sample ThiBiot_750_biof_2_FD_183951 | JGI IMG/M metagenome (GOLD analysis project Ga0209952, IMG submission 183951) | Wastewater bioreactor microbial communities from Cape Town, South Africa - Thiocy_cont_750_biof (SPAdes) | ecosystem: Engineered > Bioreactor > Thiocyanate-remediating >...
TTTAACCAACTTTGACGCTCTATCAGGTCAACCGACCGATCAACCCTCGAAAACTTCCGAACAAAATCCTCAGAAGAAATCGAGCTCTGTCATCACATTGAACAACGTTTTTCAAAACGATTTTGTTCCTTCATATAACGATACAGGTGCCAAAATGACCACGACCACGACGACCACGAATGCAAACACAGAAGACAAACCACGACCAAGAATCTACGCTGTTAAAAGTACGACGATGAAAGCTCGTCAACAACAATCACAACCGGAAATCAAACGTCCTAAATGGATGAGCGATCAGCAAGGCAAATCGGATGAGGAGGAAGATGAAGATAATATGCCGCCAGCTGGTGAAGAACCAGATGATTTCGATTATGTGCCCAAAGGTCAATACACGCCGAAACGTGCGACCTATCGAGGACGTGGAACGTATCCAGCTCGACGTGGTACAGGTCTGCGAGGACGACCGCCTGGAGTTCGACGACAATATCATGATGACGACGATGACGATGATTACGATCAATATGAAGACATGAATTCACGATATGGCCCGAGAAAACAATCGATTTATCGACCATCACGTAAAGAAATCGAAAATTTTTCAAACAAATAAAAACGAAATGCTTTTTTTTCTTCAAGGTCCAATGTATGATAATCATGGCGGTGACAACGACGATGAATACGACAAAACTCGTCGAATTAGTTTAACACAAGCCTATCGTCGAAATACAACTGTACGTCCACCCGTATCATCCATGACCGGCCAACGTCGTATAGCAATCAACAATGGCAATCATCCTATTTACAAAGTAAGACACCCTCACCCTCTCAAGAAAACCAAACTAATAAATCATAATAATCTCGACTCACTAAGATATAAATATGCCTAAATATATATATATGTGTGTGTGTTTTTTCTCAGCCATTCAAATCATCGAGTTATCGGCCGACACCGGCGACATTGGGTTTATCGACATCTAATCGTCGTACGAGTAGTACTAGTCGAAGTCCTGTTAGTACAATTTCCAAGCCTCATCATCAATCATCATCGACTATGTCCAAACATTATTCGGTGAGATTAGTTTTCATTGCTCTCCTAACACGCCATCGCTACCGCACACACACATACATATATACTCACGATTTGCTCGATTTCATTCATCGAACTAATTCATTATGTTTGTTTTTTTCTTAGGATGAAGATTATTATCAACAACAACAACAGCAGCAGCAACAAACACGTCCAACAACGACGAATTCAAGTGGAAATACATTCGTTACGAAACTAAGCGATTCACAATTGAATGATGTTTCGAATCAATCACAAATCTTCTTCGTTAATGTTCCACAACAAGAACAAAAGAACCAACAACAAGTTCTTCCTGTTACACTTGTTCAACAAGGTACGTTCAAAAACTCAGATTCAACTCGATTTTCATTTCATTTTTCTCAGTTAAAATGCCTGCAGACGCGCCGAAACAGAAGAAAATCCTTCCTAAACCATCAGCAAACAATTCAACTCAAGATCATTCAACAACAACGAACGCTAAACCATTCGCTTGGTCGCGACCACCAGGTCGTATTCAAACAGCAACTACCGATCAAAATCTCAACACGGATTTAGACACCATGGAAGCTGCACATGTTCTTGCCACAGCTGCCGATGTAACCATGGCGAATGACGCAGCCCGTCGTCGAGCTCAACAACACGATGACGATCACATGACAATGATGGTCGATGAAACGCCATCGAACATTGCCGGAGAAGAAACCATACAATGTGATGAGAATACGGCGAAGAATCTTCTTCAACAACAAATCGGTACGATAACAGCGAATATTATCGACGAAAATGGCGTCGAACATACGGTTTTATTATCAACTGAAGATGCACAACAATTACTTGGAACACAAGGTGCTATTATAGTCGATAGTGGTAATAGAAAAACCAAAGATTTTACAATTGTACATCATCTTTGTTCGTTTATTTGTTTGTTTTAGATGGTCAACCGATATCGATTCAACAAGCTCAACCGCAAACCTTCGTCTCTCCATTTGCACTCGATCAAGCGCAAATACAAGCTCTTCTTGTCCAAGCCGGTCTCGATCCGAACACGCCACTAACTATCGAACAAGTCGATCCCAATCAACAACAACAAGTGGCTACTTTATGTACATCGCCGGGTGGAACACAATATACGGTTCTTACACAAGGACCTACACAACAACAATTCATTCTACAGACAGCAAACGAACCAGCGCCGGTCGTACAAGCGCCTCCGCAAGTCGTTCAACCACAAGCAATAGCCCCGAAAGAGGATCTATCGTCGTCACCACCGACCAAACGTCGAGCTTTTGCGGTCAAATCAACAACTCGAGCTGAACCATTCGATGATGTCAATGCAAACGATCGACCGAGACGTAAAATCTTTGCAACTAAATCGACGGTTACACAGATGAGTACGTCATAAACAATGTCTTGATTCAACACGAATATTCTTCTCTAGATGATGAAATAACCGATGACCAAGAAGGTTTTATCGGTACACGGGCATATCATCGAAGTACAACTCGAAAATAAATGAACTTTGTCTCTCTCTTTTTCTCTTCATTTTCTTTTTTTGAAAAGCCAAACAAACTTAGAATTTCTCTTATGTATAAATTGTCTTGTCATTATTAAACATTCACTTTCTCTTCTTTTAGTTGTAACTTCCTTTGTTCTCTTGTTTATTATGATGTTTTTTTTTCGTTCAACGAAAAAAAAGGAAAAAACCAACAAACACAAGAAATTATCTCTTTCTTTCTCTCTCTTTTCTTTGCACTTGTCTCTAAACTCACTTGTCTATTTTCTCACCTATATACTTTATGTATCTATTTGTTTTCTTCTCTTCATATTAGTTAGCATCATATTCGTGCAAGAGTGTATTTGTGTGTGTGTGTGTGTGTGTACAGCGCTACTTTGTACAAAGGAAAAACATTGTATGAAGAAACATTTCTGCTTATATAAAACAACAAAAATATATTCTGTATTTACATGTTTGTTTCTTTTGTTAACATCAATTGATTTTCATTGATATATCAAACTAATTAATCGCGAGAAAACAATTCAGTTTGTTTGTTTGTTGAGACGATGAGAAAAATACATAAAGCACGACACATAGATATTCATACTTATTTCAGATCTATTCTAATGGCTTTCTTTCGAACATTACTGACATTCTCTGCCGGGGTTTATGCTGGGATCTATGCTAGTCAAAATTATGAAGTACCCAAAGTTGGCTCACCGAAAGAACTCTTTCAACAATTGTCAGACTATCTATCAAAATACAAAAAAACCGGCGAATAGACTTTTCAACAATTTAGTTTATTTTTTTTTATTGTGATTGAACCATTCTCCTTCTCTCTTTTTTTTTCTCGAAAAAAACAATGAAATATATACGTATAAATTCCAGATTTAAAAAAAACAGATGTTGACAAGATCTATCTTTCGAAATCTTTCTTCGCTAACACCACGATTTCGGCATTTGTCATCGTTAGTCTCGGATTCTGAACAGACACTTTCAGTAAATGAATACGAAGATATTGCCGAAGAAACATTAGAATCATTAACAGAAACCTTCGAAATTCTTCTTGAGAAACATAAATTACCATCGGATGTCACGTTTTCTAACGGAGTTTTAACCATCGAACTTGATAAACATGGTACCTATGTCATCAATAAACAAACGCCCAACAAACAAATATGGTTGTCATCACCATTTACCGGACCTAAACGTTATGATTTTCTTAATCAAACATGGATTTATAAACACGATGGAATCTCATTGCATCATCTGTTAAATCAAGAACTATCCAAAGTTTTTCCCAAAGACTCGACTATTCATTTTGAAAAATGCTCGTATGGTCAACCATCGAATGATGATGATAATAATAAAGAAAAGAAATAAATATCATTTTCTATTTCTTCTTTCTCGTTTTTTTTTTGTTTTATATATATTTATTTGTATTCAGTAATAGATTATTATCTATTGTTGATTATAATTCTTTTGTTTTGCCTTGTTTTTTTTTTATCTTTTCAATTATGAATATAGTTTCGATATGCGAGTATAATATGAAAATATCAATTCTCGGAAACAGATTGTATTCTATTTAGTATCTTGTTGTTGTTGTTGTTGTTCTTCGTCTCTTTCCTTCTTCTCTATCTATTTATCATATTTCTACGCTTTCAATTTGTTGTCTTTTGTCTGGCCTACGAATGCGAACAGACCCGAGAACACGAGACTTTCTTACTATTGAGAAGATCTCGCTTTTCACATACATAGACAAGAAGAAAATGTCATAATGTATGTGTGCGTATGTATGGTTCATTCTCTAGCCACCATAACCAGTCCGAAGTTTCCCTGAAGAGAAAATGAATACGAACGCCAAAAAAAAGGAGAAAGAGGGAGAGTTGCCGAGTCGTTAATAGGTTTTCTTTTTTTTTCTTCTTCTGCTTCTTCTTCATTTTCTTGCCGAATAAGTCACGTTCGTAGCATTGGAAAGAAAAACCTATATGATAGTAGGAAAATACCAGTCGTCGTTCTATCTTTGCTTTTGACATAGTATGTATAACACAAAAATAGATATCTACATATAGAGAAACGACATAGGTCAAATGATCAAGGAATTGAATTATGTATATTAACGAGAGAGCGAGACGAGGTTAGCTTATTATCAATTAGTATCATTATAGATATATATATATATATTCGAGACGTGATTTATTTATCTCCTTGAATCAGGTAATAAAGCAGAAAGAGAATAGTCAAGAGAATAGAAAGTTATTAACTAGAGTTTCTTCTTCGATTACTATTTGTGTATACAGTATAAATAAATAAATGTGAATATTTGATTTGATTTTAAGAGATTTTTCGTCGTGATAATGCTAAGAGTAAAGAAAAGAAAAAGAAACAATAATATTACTTCATTGGACACGGTAGTAAAGACAATTAGCTCTTCGATATTGGCTCGAACATAGAAAAGGAAATTCTACTCGAACAAATATATATATACGTATATTATATATCTATATTTATAGAAACAGAATACATGTATACAGACAGATAGTTGATTTTACCATCCTCCTGTTTTAGCTCATGGATATTACGACAGATAGAGATTTCTGGAAAATGCGAATCACAAGTCTGTCATCACTCTTGTCGACAGTTGGTTGCTCTCTCGTTTGTCTAGCAAGACACGATAGATAGCCTTTCAATGAATGGATGGATCGATAGCTGAATTGTTTGTGTGGGTGAGAACGTGTTATTCTCGTTGGCCTATCCATATGAAAGATTTTTCGTCTCGAGCTGAGAAAAATACCTCAAAATGTCCTCATGATTCTATAAACGATGTTGGCTGACTGCTCGTATGAGTGAGATTGACAATGGCACACACGGGACACAGTATGACAGGATAGCAAATTGCGGATTGATAGAGAGCGCACCGTCTAAACAATAGACATACAAATAGAAACGAAGAACGATTGTGGTTGTCAGTGTTGTAACAAAAAAAAAGAAATAAAATGTTGTAAAAAAAAAAGGGAAAAGAAATCATACAAGCTGTCGTTTTTTTTTGCCTTTGTCGTGGAATGGCAGAGTGTGCAAGTTAACATTTTATATCGTCAGAAAATTGAACATAGCTTCTTATTACGCGAACGAAAAAGGTCAAGTATACAATTTATCATAGACTAGAAAAACGACAATCTAGTAAAATAGAATTGTTCGTCTCCTTCGTCTTCGTTTTTTTTTTAATATTTTTCTTCTTCTTCTTCTTCTTGTTCTTCTTCTTTTTTCTTTATGTAATGGACGATTAAATTGTTAAGAGATAGAGTAATAATGTAGTATGCGCTCTGATGTTTATTCTTCTAAATTAGTTTTTTTTCTCCTCTTGTCTTCTTTTCTATATCCTTCTTTGAGAGCAAAAAGGAAAATCTTGCACGATACACATCTATCCTAGTTTATATTATGTGTGTACCAAAACACATATTGTCTTATGAAAATTACTTTTCAATGACTTTTAATGTTCGATTAAACGCATATATTAGCCATGAAAGATGGATGGAAACGAATGCTGCAGGCGTTGTATTTCTATGGTCCTTTCTCTCTTTTCCTATTTTTTTTTCATACAAGGCTGTCGTTTTACACGATAGATGTATTGGTTGGTGTGAATCGGAAATAGGACTTGTCGTGTTCTAAACTGCCTATTCGTTTGTCCCTTTGCGCGTAGATAGTTCTATTCTTTTCATAAAGCATATATTTTTATGTAGTAAACAATTTAATCAATCTATTGTATTTGAATAAAGCAGATAAGATATGGGAAACGAGATGAAGAATCATTGACAGTTATATGAGATTGTTCAGGAAAGAAAACTAATTCCAGTTTGCGTGTGTGTTTTAGATGACATTTTGTTGAATTAAGTTTGAAATTATTCGAACAATTAAGAAAGATTTTTTTGTCTCTCTCCCTCGGAATATTAAAATATTTATTGGTCAAAAGAAAAGAGAAATCATTATAGCGACAAGTGATGCCTATGTCTTTTCTTGATGCTATGTCTCGATTTCAGCTTGCAAACCATCGCATTTTCTCTTGAGTAGAATTATCGTTCTCGTCGTCGTTGTCGTTTTTCTTTCTCAGTCTTTCCCATTTTAAAGCAAGACGGATGATGAGAGTGAACGAGACGCGCGCGCTCGCCCGTTCGTAGCGAACATAATGGAGAAAGAAATAGGGAAAAAAGAGGGAGAGAGAGAGAGAGAGAGAAAATACAGAAAAAGAACGTAACGTTGACGAGAGCGAACGAGAAATATGCTAAGGAGTTTGAAGGCCCGAGTGAGACGGCAATGTTGGTCGTAGTGGTGATGAATGTGATCTAAATCTCGAGAGAATGCTCAGTGATCACGCTGAGCACTCTAGTCTATCCATACAGATGCAATATCCCTCAATTTCTTCTTCTTCTTTTTCCTTCGTGTTGTTAGTATTATTTTTCGTATTTAAATTCATCATTGATCGTTAGTTTTAAACATAATCATCTATGTTTCTAGTTTTTAGATGTCCAGCATTTACATGATCTTTAATAAAAAAAATAATAATTATTATTATTATTATTTGATCAACTGATGATGAAATTTGTCTGTTCAAGTCCACTTTGAAATAGCAAAAGAGAAGATAAAAAAAGAAGATGAAGACGAAGAAAAGAAAGGAGGAGATAGGATGAGGAAAGGGAAATAGGCCTGGTGCCTGTAATAGAATAATCACAAAGAAAGAGAGCATCAGGACGAACGAGTTTTTTATGTCGGAAAGAGAACACCGCGGTAGCCTTTTTGTTTCTTCCTTTTTTTCTCTCTTTTTCCGTACAATGACGCGAAATGTTCGTTCATCGTCATGTTCCTTCTTGTAATAGCCAGTCAGCAGAACAGTATATTTGCTGATAGGGAACAATGTTAGCATAGACAGAAGAAAAAGAAAAGAAAAGGAAAGAAAAAAAAACCGCCGAGAAAGAGAAGGAAAAAAAGAAGAAAACCCAGTCGCCGTGGCAGCTAGGACCACTACACGGCTAGAATAGGAAAGAATGAGAGACAGAGCAAGAGCGTAAAAGAAATAATAATAATAATAGAGAAGATAGAAGTAGAAGCAACAACAGCGGTAATGTTGGCTACAAGAGAAAGAGAGAACGCGTTTCTACAATTTGACTCTCGTCGTGTGCAATGAGAACGACTGTGTATATGTGTGTGTGTAATAATTGAAGTTTGACTTGATGATGATCAAATATACACACAGACACACGCACACACTTAGTGCCCAGCAACAAAAAAAGATGAGATATAGAGATCTAACGATCAATATTACTCGTTGACTTTCTTTTTTTTTATTAGTTGTTTTTCTTTTCGTTAAATTTCTAGATAAAACAAAACCAAAGTATTCGATTGAAAACAATAGAATATTTCCCCAAACATATTGAACGCTTCGATGATATCGATAGTCGCAGATGGATGTTCAACAGCAAGGTCAACAATTGCAAATCCTCATTACGAAATATAAAAACGGTAATGACTAAAATGATGTAATGATAGATAGTTATTTAAAACGACAAAAATCTAATAATAAAAAAATAAGTCTTTTGAATCACCATGTGGTGAATATTCACATCCTGCAAGCGCAAAGATCACCGGATACGTCTAATAACAAAATCCTATAGCTTTCATCATCACAGAATCGATCCTAGTCAATAATTTTTTCTTCTCCTATATACTTAGATAAACGCATTATTTCTCCTATAGTTCTTCTTTCGTATATCGTCTATATTTTGTTTGTTTTTTCAAACAATAAAAGAAATTCTTAGTTTTTATTTACTTATTATTATGATTAACAAACAATTTTAGTTCTCACTGTAGCATGTTAATTAAATATAGACTTAGTGGGTGACATCTATAAATAAAAGGGAAAAACTTCATCTAATATTGACGTGAAAGAGAAAATTCAAATATGACATACATCAAACTTTGAAATCTACACGTTTCTCTCTTTGTAGACTAACAATGCACAAGTCGGCACTGTGCCATGTCTGTGCTTCTCGTCACTGATGATGTTGACGATGATATATCAATCGATTGCAAAGACAATTTCTATAAGCAATTAAAGGATCTTGATTACGATTATTCCTTGATAACAACATCATCATCTCCGTCGATTCTCGTTCAATCTAATCAACATTATCGACAACATCGTCGGCGTCGTCGTCGTTGTTGTCGATCGCAGCAATGGTTGCTGCAACATTTGCTCACCTACATGTACACACTATTGATCCTAACCAATCATCTTCATTGGTCAGTCATCATTTTCTCAGTATCATCAATGAAAATCATGTCAACACATGCTACGACAACCATAAGCAAACGTCCATTGCTAACACCGTCCATCAAATCGACAACAACAGCAAATCATCTCAACGAACAACAATGTTTAACACTAACCAATTCGTTAATCGATCGAATTTGCTCGAAAACATGTCGAATAGGACAAGTACCGTTCGTGTCAGCAACCGACAGTTACAATCCGTTCGTTGGCGAACAATTTTTTCTCCCGTTTTGTTCCAATCTTCTCAATCAAACGATAATTCACGAGCAATTCTTCAATCAAACAAACGAACGCCAATGTCGACGCATTCTCAATCGAATACTCGAAAGCGATGGCAACGCTCGAAAAGCAACCGAACTATTTGCGACTTATATGCAAGCAATCGATTCGGCATCCGAACAGAATCGATATTCGATCATCACTGCCGATTGTCAAGTAAAACGGATCGAACTCGAACGATTTGAATTGACTTTTGTTTTCAGAGTGCTTATCGAATATGGACTTGTTCGATTCAAATTCCATTTTACTATCGAAATCAACTCATACCGCCTTGTCAATCGATCTGTGATGAAGTTGAACGTGTTTGTCCGACATTTCGACCGAGTGATCGTGAACCATTGTTCGCCGGACAACCCCTATTCTTCTGTAACGGTAATGAAAACGCACATTCGAAAGTCTGATTTTTTTTGTCTTTCTCATTAAATCAAAAACTAAACGAATACTCGACAACGAGATTTCCGTTATTAAATATAAATACAATAATATTTCCTTTCTTTTTTTTTATTTGTCGTTTCAGGTGGAATTGTTGAAAATAATGATTATGGAGAACGACCTCATTGTTTCGATTCATGCCATGTATCTCAAGGTTCACTTCAACGTCCTTCACAACCAACGAATCAATCGTCATCATCATCATCATCGTCGTCGAATTCAATATCAAAATTTATCGAAGATCTTGTGACTACACCGAAATGTTTCGAAATTCAACCGTTATCTCTATCTAACGAAACAGTGTTCGAAAATCGGACAAATCGATCTCGTTCGTCTTCAGCCACGCATCGAATAGCCTCATCCTTCTTGTCGTTTATTCTAACATTTATTTTTCTCGAAAAAATTCTAACGACAAATTCGAGTTCGTAATTAGGTAATAATTTATCCTCCGTTTGTTCCGAGCTGGATCTTGATTAAAAACGAATAATCGATCGTATGCTCTTTAAATTTCATTCTCTATCTCTTTTTCTCTCTCTCTCTCAGTGTGTGTCTTTGTTTGTTTGATTTCTGTGTACTATGATTATTATTATTACTATTATTTTTTGTTTGTTTGTTTCTTTCTTTTTTTGTACTTCTGAAATGCTATGCCATCATTGAATGACCTGCCACTCAACACCGTTGTTGCTGATAGATCTCGAAGAAGGACAAAAAAAAACGAAACGAAAAAAAAAAGAACAGAACGAAACGAAAAGAATTAGTTATTAATTAATTGACAGTTATAAATTTATGCGATTAACTGAAAGATATATTGTTAGATGAGAAGGGCAAAGATCGAGACGGATTTGACGGCATCTATCGAAACACATAGTCGAGGAGAAGGATCTGGAAGTATTTTCGGATAGGTTGATGTAATTATGCAATCAAGAGTACTGCTCAATAAAGTAATAAAACGTCATACACATATAAATGACTCACGAGGACAAGGTGTAATAAATACTTCGTTTAAAACAGAAATTTCTTTAGATTACAAATATATATTTTTTCTGTTGAAATTATGGCGGAATTAGTTCATATCGAACGATCGCCTGAAACAGTTGGTGTACTCAACGATGCAAAACCGGGTGATATGATTGAATTCAAACGAGGACTCTACAGTCATTGGGCTATTTATTCTGGTGATGGTTATGTTATTCATCGTTGGGGAGATCACGATGGTATCGGCAAATCAGTTGGTTTTTGGGGAAATCTTTTGACATTCTCTGGAACACAATTTGATAAAGCTACGATTCTTCAATCGAAAGTAGCCGATGTTTTGCGATTAGGTGGTGATGTTAAAGTAAATAATTACTTGGACGAAAAATATAAGTACGTCACCTAGAAAATATTCATATTGACTTGTAAATTTTTTTCATTGGATAGACCATTGGCAGTTAAAGACATTCTTGATAAAGCTCGTCGTGCTCTCAATCAAGAAGGTTATAATCTAGTGTATAGTAATTGCGAACATTTTGCAACTGAATGCCGATATGGACAAGCAACAAGTCGACAGGTTAATTGAATTCAATCGATTTTGTTTACAAGTTAATGAAAATATTTTGATTTAGGTTCAAGTGGCCGTTGGTGCATCGGCCGTAACTGGAATTTTAGTTACAGCTGCCGCAGCTACTGGCGCGCTATTAGTTCGTAGTATGTCAAGCAAAGATGATCTTGACAAGAGTATGAAAAAAGTCGTAACAAAAAATTAACATTGAACAAAATAACTGTCCAGATCTTTTAAACTTCCAATCAATATTTTTTTTTTGTTTATTTATTTTCTCTTGTTTCATTTTCATTAGAATATGAAATAAATATAAATATATACATGGACATATTTATCTATTCTAGATAATTGTTGTGTTTGTTCTTTTTTTAATAATTTATTTTTGCTAAAAAATGGCATTTCATGATGAAGTTGAGATTGAAGGTAAACGTGAATAGTTGTCGAGATGAATCTTCGAGTGAACTATTTAGATTTCGAGTATGACGAAGAATCGGAAACCTATTATTGGCCGTGTCCTTGCGGTGATCGATTTCAAATAACAAAAGTAGCCGAATAACTTCGAACATTTTTCGTCATATTTACTTTTCTTTTAGGAAGAACTCGAAAGTGGAGAAGATACGGCGCGATGTCCTAGTTGTTCATTGCTAATTCGTGTGATATATGATAAAGTATTTTCAATTCAAGAGAATCTTTCGATTGATCAATTGTATCTTTTGTTTTTCAGGAAGCATTCATGGAGAAAACTTCGAATCTGACTGAAAAAACATCACCAGCTACCGAGAAACTGACGTAATTTTTGTTATTTGTTTAAATTACCCCGTGAAGAAATCAAATGTTTTCTTTTTTGTTCTACGAATAAAAACAAAAAAAAAACAACAGCAACAAAATGTCTGATTATTTTTCTAGAAATAAAAAAAGAATGGGCTTGGTATTTGAATAATGGAAAAAAGTAATTTGAATGTGGATTTCCTTGTTATTTGGTTAGATAGAGATATTGAAAAAACAAAAGATAGCCGAGAATCCAAAAGACGTATACGTCATGCCGTACGAAATCAATTGAAAACATTCGATGATCCCGACGAATGTGTCAATTACATGCTTGAACATTGCACAAAACGTATATTTTTTATTGTATCAGGCTCATTTGGTTATTATCTGGTAAATCTAATTTACCATCTACCACAGATACATAGAATCTATGTTTATTGTGCCAATCGTCAACGAGCTGAAAGT
>Ga0209952_1002917_pt1 | contig 12366 bp, 15 predicted proteins | sample ThiBiot_750_biof_2_FD_183951 | JGI IMG/M metagenome (GOLD analysis project Ga0209952, IMG submission 183951) | Wastewater bioreactor microbial communities from Cape Town, South Africa - Thiocy_cont_750_biof (SPAdes) | ecosystem: Engineered > Bioreactor > Thiocyanate-remediating >...
ATCGTTAGTTGACTGTCTTCCCGTTCTCGAAGGTAATCACTACTGTCATCATTTTTCTATGGCTGATAAACGTTCATCATCAACTTCATCGAGTCCAAATGTTTCACCGCTAATGATCGTTCCAAAACGTGAACCTATTGAAAATGATGTTCTTACAACTAATAAACGTCGTTTAAGTGATTATCCTATTCTTGACATCGATTCGAATGTCGCAAATAAACGACAAATGGCAACGAAAAAACATCAACATTCAGATAGCAATCTAACTAAATTAACCAATGGACGAAATGGAAATCTCGATGAACAACAAAAACTCCCCTCAAGTATCTCACCAGGCAAACCAAGGTAAATAATGAGAGAGAAAAAAACGAAAGAAGACAAAAACTGCAAATTCATTTCTTCGTTCAGATTTCTCGATGGAAACTCGGATAGTTCGATTGTTCGGCCGCAAATTAATTCTCCTTTGGGCATACCTCGTCCAGCCAATCCTTCACGTTACACAGCTCCCGTTCATATTGATGTTGGTGGAACAATATTCACCTCATCTTTAGAAACATTAACACGTTATCCCGATAGTCGTCTGTCGAAACTATTCAATGGAACAATCGATCGTGATGGTAAACTTTTTCGTTATATTTTGAATTTTATGCGCTATGGAACATTGGCATTGCCGGATCATTTTACTGAACTACCTGCTCTACTTGAAGAAGCTCGATATTTTGAATTAATACCATTGGTAAATGCAATTGAAGAACGTTTAGTTAATCGTAGATCATCGACGAATATCGATGGTCTGTCAAGCAAATTATTGAAACAATCTTCTTCGAATTTAAACGATATTTTATCATTACATATAAGTCAAGATCGTATTCTAATCAGTGGAAATATTACACTCATTAATGATCTTTTTCCTGAAATTCAAGATCAACCTCAACAAACAACGACGATTCATGCACATATCGAACGAAATCAATTCATACGTTTTACATTAAATGCTTTTATTGATTTAACTCAATTGGAAATTTTTCAACGTTTACTCAATTCACAATTTCAAATTCTTGCATCAACTTGCGGAACAAGTATGGATACAATGACACAATTTAGTGAATATATTTTCACTCGAAATAAATCTCATTATGATTTATCATTATCATCGATAGGACGAAAATCCGTACATCAAATATGTGAAAATGGTGGTGGTAGCAGTAGTAGTGTGATTGCCGATGATGATGATGACGATGAAACATTTAATTAATTCGTTTTTTGTTGCTCAGTGTGGATTTTGTTTTATTTTTGTCAAAAAAAAACAAAAGAAAAATATTTGTGTAAATCAAAATAAAAAAATGTTGATGTTTCGTTTTTCTTTTTGCAAATTCATGAGATTGGAATTATTCGATTCATTGATCATTTCTTTTTGGATTTGTTTTCCATGTCCTTCATCTCGACAGATCATGAAAATATGTACACGCCGTGTAGCACATTCTAATATTGTTATCTTGTCGATATTCTTCGCATGCTCGTAATATATTCTTGTATATCAGAAATCGTCGGCACTTTTTAACGTTGAAATTCTACAAGTAAACCTACTGTATTTTATGCACGCAAAATGTCTCACTAAATGATCTAACCAAATTGTTTTCGATAAAGACAGTGATGTAACGATTTTATTTTATGTTTTTGCACGACATTTAGTCGAGACACAGAACGCAAAGAAAAAAAAATTTTTTTTCTATCCTCGCCATTATCGATATGAAATATTAAGAAAGAGACGTGAAAGGAAAAAAAAGGCTAAATCATATATTCACATGAGTGGTCTTCAAGCAAGTCTTTTTTTCTTTTTTTTTTGTTATAGACAAGTGTTACGTGGTAATTAATGAACATGATTGTACATGCGAATATAGCTGATTGAACGAACCATGGCTGTCTTCCATTTGAGAAATCAAACAAATATTATTAAAGATTTGTTTGGAATCATATCATTCTTATTTTTCCGTTGGCATCATCGTTTACATTTACATATAATTATTTTTACCCTTGGTTTTACTCTTATCGTATCTTTTTATCAACCATCAAGCTTTTTATATTCGTTTCGCTATGAATACGTTGAAATGAATGATCAATCGGCTATCTCTCTTCGTGAAAAATTAGTAAAACAACAAAAACAAGAACAGCAACATGCTTACGAATGGTTCGAAAATGTTTTAAAAACTCCACAAACCTATCCTGATCTTATTTCCAATCAAACACTACAATCTCAAGTATACAAATATCTTCAATTTGCAAACAATCATCCGTCATCTTCCTACACACTTCTTAATCAACCGAAACAGATACTCGTCTCCAACACAACAAATCACATTGTCATTTCAATTTTATATAGTAAACAAAATAGCGATTATCGCGAAGGTAAATTCTATCTTGGACAAGTACTTCATCATTTACTTGAAAATTATGATAAACGTTTTTTAATAACATTATGTGAGAATAATAATACCGATCAAGACATATCCGATGGAATTAAGTTAATTCGCCAGCTAGTCCCTGTGTTTATTGTTAATCCGAAATCGAATACAAATATAAATTCATATGAACGTGAAAAACAAGCTCATCTACAATGTATTCAGGCGAATTTTCTCTCGTTTCCAAATGTTAATCATCTTGTTTTGTTGCAAGATGATGCTAAACCAATTAGTAAACATTTTTATTATCAATTATCATCATTGATTGATCATCGTATCGAACCACAATGGTCATCGAATAGTCATCAACAATATCCAGCATTTATTAAACTTTATCATCCGAAATGGTTGATTGGTTATCATCATCCATCTGTGTATGTTGTAACACAATTATTAGCAAATAGTTTAATTTTAACATGTTTACTCCTATTTCTATATCAAATATTTATTTATCGAGTAGGATGATTGAATATTAAAATGTCGATCAAATTTCGTTTGTTTTCTTCTTTCAGAAAAAAAGTAAAATTCAACTTCGATCATATTCACGCGTTTTACTACTTTCAAATCGAATCTACTGTAATATGCTTTGTTTTTGTGTATATTTTCTCGTAATGGTTCTCGTCGTCTTTCTTCTCGGTCATATTAATATGTCATGGACATGGCGTTCGTTACATCCTGCATTCTACGCTCTCTATCCAGCACCTTCTTGTTGTATACCAGGTGTACTCTTCTTCCGTCAAACGTACAATGAAATCATTCAGTATTTAGATAATATTGATTGTCATCGAACATATGCAATTGATACAGCATTCGATGATCTACCGAGACGAACAGGTCTACGAACATATCTACTCGAACCGAATTTATTACAACACATTGGTCTCTATTCTCGTCTGCGAAAATCATATATCAATCCGTATTTACTTGATTAGGAAGTTTATTAATAAACAGAGAGACCACAACAACAACAAAAAAAAGACGATTGTCAGTTTTCTTGATAATTATCTGTAAGAAAGCCAATGTTATACCAGAATGTTAAATGTTTACGAATTAGCTCGACGTTAAATGGTGGACATGTTTGCATTGAACGTGCTCGTGCTTTTGTTTTCGTTGTATCATATTTCGATGCAAGAAAGTCAGCTTTTGATGTAAAAACTGTATTAAAAAATGATGATAATTTAACTAAGGCCGTGTTTGATTTCAAAACATTGTCGACCCATTGTTCGAAAGTGACAATTTCAAATTGAAGACCAGCTTTTTGTAAATCTTGAAGAAATGTTGACCAATGACTAACATTCGGATTTATGATATGATGAACATGATCGTTCTCATCATAATCTTGTAAACTGATTTCAGCAATAGCAGCCGCTGCAATATCAACTGGAATCCAATCAATATCTAAACCATCATTTGGCATTTGACCAAGTTCGCCACCACCTTTGCAAATAATCAATGAAATCATTTCAGTCGTATTCCATGCACCATATTGACTATCGCCTGACATTTGACCGACTCGATAAACATTCGTCGGTGTACCTAGAAACATAGACAAGACATTTCAAATAATGTTTTCAGCTATTGAAATTAATCTACCCCAGAAATGATGAGCTAAGTTACATAGATGTTCACAGATATATTTGCTTTGACCATAACCTTGTGCAACAGCTAATTGAGCACGACGAGTCGCTGGTTCTTCTTTAATAAATGGTAGAACACCTGAACCTTGAGATGTCACACTCGAGATGAAATGAAAACGACCATTGGCTTTACGTATTAATTTTAACAGATTGTATGTACCAAGAATACCATCTTTTTCAAAATCACGAACAGTTAAATTAAACTAAACATAATCAAATAAACAACTTTTTTTTTCTGTTTTCAAAATCCATCAATCACACTTACGTCCATCCGATATGCTGAATGTACAATATCTGTTAATTCTCGACATAATTCGTTATAAGTATTGATATCTTGACCTAATTGTTCATCGGATAAATTCATATTATTCAATAAAACAATACGTGATGCATTCTCGTAGAAAATATCTGTTGGTTGATGACGTTGTTCGTATTCTTTAATAATTCGATTTTTATTCTCGCCACGATAGAGACAATACACTTTCTTAACTGATTTATCTTTTAATAGATTTAAAATAATCCATGAGCCAAGTGAACCATTTGCACCTGTAACGAGAACTACTCGATCAGATGATTTCTTTTCATTTGATTGATTCATAAATACATCTTTTGACATTCGATTTGCATATTTATCAATTAATGATTCAGTAAGTTTGTAATGTTTGGGATCGTTATTGATTTGATCCGTTTTTGTAATTAATTCTTTAACCATTGAATCGATCGATGAATGTTCATAGACAAAATTCATTGGAATCGATGGAAAATATGAATGTAATTCATTACGTAATTGAACAGCATGAAGCGAATCAAAGCCAATGTCAAAGATTGATTTTGATGTATCATTAATGTGATTCGCAAGTTTTGGATTGATTCGCGTAATGACATGTTTGAGATAATCACAAAATGATTCTTTTGTCCAGTTTTCAGATGTTTTCGATGAATTAGTATTTATATTTGTTTGAGTTGGTTCGAGAAATTTCTTGTACAAATCATCGATGATATCTGCATATTCCTTTTCGATTCGTTTACGAATTGTCTAGAAAAATCGATATTCGATGAGAATAAATTTCTGTTTAGATTCAACATACATTTCCTTTGTGTGTTATTGGTAAACTTCGATTTAATGGTATGCATTTAACCATTTGACGTACAATTCTTGAATGTGTCGGTGCCGTTTCATTGGCTGTTTCAATAGCTTGCCAAACTTTGTCAATAAGTTCATCGATAAAATGATTTTTAAGTTCATCTTGATCAAGTTCAATCAAAACACCTGTACATAAACGTTCATGACCGAAAACATGAGCTTGTTTAATAAGAGCAGATGAGCAAATTGTATGTTCCATTGGAATAGGATTGGTTTTTTCACCATTTGAATGAACTAATGTGTCATCATATCGACCTTCAACACGATATTCACCTGATCCAGGCGGATCTTCAATGAGCACATCATGAGTTGAATACGAGCCATCTGGTCGATTGGCAATACCTTGTTGAGAAAATGGATCATTTGCCGAATGAATCAACTAGAAAAATGAGTAATTAACTAATGAATTCATCAATTTCGAAGAACATACGATATTTTCATCGGATGTTATTTTAACAAAAGGTTTTCGAAGATTTCCTAATTTCATCCATTTCCATCGATTTAATGGCGCATTTAAATCTTTCACCATGGATAAATTCTAAAAGCGGAATAAGAAAAATAATTTGCTGAAAATTTTGGTTTTTACTGTTTCTGTTGAACCATAAGTGCAAACAAGATGAACATTTTGTTGAACTAATTTCAAACAAATACTATCTGGCAATGGTGCACCACCATAAGCAATGTATTTTAATCGTGATAAAACAGAAAAATCCATTGAATCATTCGAATTGATTTCGTTGACAACTTGTTCTAGAAGAATCGGTATAGTTACGACTTTATTGATTTGTTCTATTTGAACATTTGATAAGATTTCTTTTGATGTTGGTGGATAATTTTTAATTAATGGAAGAGCACATATTGCTCCTGTTGCCATACAACTTACGATTGAACTGAATGCTAATAGGTGAAAACTAAAAATGAATATAAAGTAAACAAGAATGTAATCATTCAATGAATAACTTACTAAGCACCATAAATCAAAACAGTATCATTTTCTGTGTAAAAAGTTGGATTAATATCAAGTAAAATGACAGGGATATTTAAAATTGATCGATTTGTATAATAAATTGGTTTGGGAAAAGCAGTTGAACCCGAACTATATAGATTTGATAATTCAGAAAATGATATTTTATTACAAAGACTATTTGTTTTGTTTACCTATGAAAAATCATTTGAAGATGTTCAAGTGAATTGTTATTTGATTGTACAGATGGATATGATGTGCTGTTAACAACATTCCAATCAATGTTTTCCAAACGAATCATTTTAACACCATCAACTGCAATTGGAATTTGTCCTTGTCCAACAATTAAATATGATACACCCGTTGATTTGATAAGATGTTCCATAGCTGCTTTGGAATTACGAGTTGAAAGTTGAAAAATCACAACACCAAGTTTAACCAAACTGTATTGTGTTAGAAGATATTCGATGGAATTATTAGCAAGTAAACCAACAACGATTTGTTGTCGTTCATTTGACATTAAATTGATTTGTTTAGCATATTTAGCCGCTAAATAATTAGCAGCATTGTTGACTTGCGCGAATGTTGCTGATGAATATTTCAAAGGTTCTGATGTTAAATCAGGATATAAAAAGAATGTTTTGTTGGGACGAGTTTGAGCTTGATACTCAAGTAGTCCAGCAAATGATTTGTAAGGAAGATTTGCAAGTGCATCGTCCTATCAAAATAGAATTACTATCGAAATGAATTCCAATCTGAAAAAACTGACCTGCATGTTGCTTGTTTCAATGTATCTGAATTGATGATTTGAACATAGCTCACAGCTCCTTTATATACTGCTCAGAAATGATGGTCATAGGTTCACCGGATGATGTTTTCAGGTACATCGTACCCACAGTACAGACACAGTTGGAATCTGTATCAACCAATCAGAATTGTTTATAACAAGAGAATACATCGATCTTATCGCATGTATGTTCTTTAAAAAGAACGATTGTCGATGTCCCTGCGTACACTGCCAACATATGAATAGTGTCCTTAAAGTACGAACAGCTTCGTGAAAGAACACATTGTTCTTTCGTTGCGCTAATTAACGACTTGACTACAATGGCTCGTAGATAGTCTAATGAAAATGAATAAATCTGAGCATGTACTTATCACTGAATATCTTACAGGAACAACTCGAACAACAACAGAAAATAAAATCGATGAATACAATGTCATAGCAGTGAGTCCAAATGATCATCGATGGTATAGGTAAACGATGTCAAACAACAAAGTCAACCATAATATGAGAATCAATTTCTATTAGATTAATTGAATTGCGTAATGGTTTACGTTGTTTGATGGTAACGAATAATTTTCAAGATGATGAAGACGATAACGATGATGATATCAATGATGAAAGTGATCAAGATGAAACTGAATTTTCAAGTGATAAACTAACTTCGTCTGATGCTGATGAAGTTTTTTTACAGTATCATTTAGTGAGAAGAATTTCATGCAATGATTTCTTTTTCATATATTCGTCTTTTATCAGACAACAATTGCATTGTACATTCCAGCTGGTTCTCTCCTAGATCCATCTCATTTCCAAGGTCTTGCTCATTTAACTGAACATTGTATGTTGTCGTCAAAAAAAAACTGTGATCTATTCATTTCTCGTTTTTTTCTTCATTCAGTGCTATTCTCAAGTTCGGCAAAATATCCCGAAATGAATTGTCTCGATGCATTTGTTTCCTATCATGGTGGAGCTATTCATGCTTACACTGAACTTGAATTTGTAAATATTTGATTTAAAGAAATGTCTAATTGTGAATTTTATTTATTTGTTTGGTCAAAAGACTGTCATCATCATCGAAATTTCATCGAATCGTGTTATCGAAGCACTTGATATTCTCATTCATTCGTTAATTAATCCTTTAATGTTATCTGAAACAGTCATGAATGAAATCAAGGTGATCGATGATGAATGCGCTATTGCACAAAATGATGATCATTATCGAGCAACACATTTACTAGCATCATTAGCACGATCGAATCATCCAATTTCTCAGTTTTCTTGGGGTTCATTTTTCTTTCTAATACGAAAAGTTCTGTTTTTTTGTAATATCGTCAAATTTCGATTTAGGAAATCGAAAAAGTTTACAAGATCTACTGAAAACAGATGAGAAAAGTTCGACTGTTTTAAAACAATTTGTCAAAGATCGATATTATATTCCAGAAGGAATGAATCTCGTTATGATTTCTAATGGTATGATTATTTAGATATGAATTGCTCCATTGAATTTCATCTATTCGAAGAATCGTTTCGTGTCATGCAACGACGTATCGAACGTTTATTTTGTATGCTCAGACGCAGGTATCGCAATCGAATGTATTCAAAACATTGCTATTGAATATTTTTCTTTCATCAGTTATAAAACTCTACCAGATTATATCAGTTTAAAAGAACCTTGGAATAGTAATAATTTCAAACAATTTCATCTCGGTAGAATCCAGTTGATAGCAACGAATATGCTAATTGCATTGTTCTCTTACAGTTTATCCAATTTCTTGCAAATTCTAGGAATCAAAAGAACTCTTTTATACAACACGAAATATTCTTAAACTCGGTCCCGTACCAAAAATTTTACTTCCTTCAGTAAATCCACTGATCGAGTACTGCATCGGAGTAGAAATTGTGTTCCGTAATTTTAGCTTCGAGCTGTTCAACTTCCAACTGAACAAACTCTAGTTAAAATCGAAAGTTACGATTCAGCTGATTGTTCGACACATCTACTGATTTTTTTCGAACACGGTCATGCATCCATACGAGATTATGTTCTCATCGAAATTCTTGCTGAAACAATCGAAGAGTCACTTGATGATTATCTGAAATCAGTTGGTCAACATCATTTCTCTTGTCATGGTACATTCTATTCTCTCATCATCAGAATAATTTCACGATTTTCTTTTCAGTTACACTTCGAGATACGTATGGAATTATTTCATTGCAAATTGAAATGTAGATCAATTGAAAACTTGTTGCTTTTTAATTGAGACTTTAAATTTTCTAGAGTTTTTTCATCGGAACTTTACAATTCAATGGTAATGAATGAATAGGAATGAATGTATATTTTAAATTCGAGTGAAAATAGGATGTCTTAGATTATGTTTCGAATTTTTTCGTACTTCTAAAAGATATCATCATGGAAACAACGAAAAACGATTTTACAAGAGTATTGAATATATTTCGAAATGGTTTGAAATCGATATTTTATTTTGCGATTTTTAAAAAACAAATTCGATTATATCCTCTAGCTAAACAAACGCTTGATAATTCTCTGCAAGCCTGTGTCGATCGTTACTGGACCGAAATCTTATTAAATTCGTTAATATTCGATCGAAATTTTCGTGAAGTAATAACTTTTCTCTATTCATTTTCATTGCTCATTGTTTATTCTTCAGCGTGAAGTTCTCGATTCATTAACAGTTACTGACATGCAACAATGGTATGAAGAACATATCATTTCTTCTACACGTCGTCAATTAATTCTTATTATTTGTTCCAATGATGAAATCAAACGTTCAACAAATGGAATTAGCTCTCAACGAACTCGACATAGTTTTCGCTCGAGTTTGACCATATCAACTGAACGTCTTCCTCGAGCTAAACGTCGACCTGATAAATTATACGAAGATGAGAATGATGATATTCATATGTCACTGATCAAATCAAAATCCGATTCAAAACTTCGATGTTTAACAACAAAACGTAAGCATTCGATCGATTTACGTTCAGCAAAAAGTGAAACGATGCATTTACATCAACCATTCATGTATCCGAAGGAAACAGCGAAATTAGATTATATCATGAAATCATTTGAATCGATCGAAATCAATGATGAAAATCAAATCGATCAATATCGACAATCGTTAAAAATTCTTTCGAATTTCGATACGCATCAATCGTATTTTACAGTTCAAAATTTGAAACAATTCAAAGAATCTTGTTGCTTTCATAGTGTAGCATCAATAAAGTAAAATAAAAAGAAATCGATCAATAGACAGGCGTCATCTATGTTCCTTTCTGTCCAAATGATATCAGCATTGATCCAATACTGTTCTTTTATTTTGTCTGTGTTTTTCTCTCTCTTTTTTTATGACATAAGAACCTAGTCGATAAAGTTCATGCTGTGAATACTATATGACATCGAATTAATATACTTAGAATAGTTATTATTTTTGTTTTTACTTTGCAATAAACATGGACATTGAACACGTTCATACGCGAGCACCATTGAAACGACGTCGACTTCTATTTAGCAAAGCAAAATTAAAAGCTGTATCACGTACAAGCGCGCTTCTGTCAGGTTTTGCTATGGTCAGTTGAGAAATTTATAAATCACGAATAAAATTTAACTACACAGTATTCATTTTCTTTTCAATCTCACAGGTTGCGATGGTCGAAATCTCGCTAGATGATCATAAAAATTCGAAAAGTTCAGCCCCATTGCTAGTCGTTTACTCTGTAATCACATGTCTTCTCGTCGGTGTACATCTTCTTGCATTAATGATCAGCACATGCATATTACCTCAATTAGAAGCTGACAGTCTACTTGGATATGAAGAATATGCATCACATGAAACCTTGCATATTTATATCGAATTAGCTTGGATATTAAGCACAGGATTAGGTAAAAAGAACGATTGACAAGAAATAAATATTGATCGTCGTTGTTTTTTTTTCTAGGAATATTTTTATTCTTAGTTGAAATAGCAATTGTTTGTTGGGTGAAATTCTATTTTGTAACACGTCCTGCTGCAATAGCAACAACGATTGTTATTGTACCAGTGATAATCTTATTTTGTATATTTTCTTTACATTTCTATCGACGTCTTGTCTCATTTAAATTAAGTCGTCATCAAGATGAGTTAAATGAAATTGAAACAACGTTAACTATTGGTAAACTCGCACAAGCAAATATCGTTTAAGCTAAAGTGAAACTACTAACATTGACAATTTTTTTTTCGTCGTTTTATTTGTCTTTTTTTCTCTTCTTCTGGTTTCGTTTTCTATCATTTGTAATCTCATCTAATACAATAAAAATAACATTTAAAAAAAACAAACTTGTATTCGAAGAAAAAGAGATTATTTTGTAATTCAAGTTTTTCTTCGAAAGATATGATCGAGATAATTTCATACCTGATGTGTTTACTAATATAATTTATTGAAAATAGTCAAAATCAAGGTCACTTGTCGAGACACAAAACACAGTTGCATGAAGACGAGTTATTTACTTAATCGTGTCAATCTCACACATTACCAAATCGATAGGAATAACCTTTGTTAAGTCAAGATCGTTTTTTTCTTTGGTCTTCTCTTCAATCTTATCTATAACATTAATAAGAACGAAAGGAAACGGATAATGATAACAGGCAACAAGCAACGTCAATGACAACAGTGCAGAGGTTTAACTAAAGGTTGTCTTGAGGCTAGAACTATATGTCTATCATGATATTTGTTGTACATTTACCTTCAGAAGAAAGATTTTTTTCTTGCTCTTCTTCCGTCTTATCTTGTCTCTATATTGATTATAAAGAACGGATTTATATGAAAAAATGCCAAAACGAGAACACATATAATCAGCAATTGATTTAATATTACTCTTGTTAGTTAGGTCTTTTTTGCCAGTCAATAAAATTACGTATATAAATAATCTATTTCAGAAATGATTGTCTCGATTTTACTATCGATTATCTTGAGTATTTATTGTGCTAATGGTTCGAATAATGAAACAAGTTGTACACCGCTTGCAACTCAAAAGAATACATCGATCATTTTAAGTAAACTTCGTCAAGAAATGCGACAAGCTGGTATTGGTATCTATGTTGTTTTTTCGGACGATGAACATGGTAGTGAATATACGCAACCATTTGATAAACGTCGTGATTATATTACGGGTTTTCATGGATCAGCTGGTATTGCTATAATTACTCAACAGAAAGCAGCTCTATGGACGGATAGTCGATATTTTACTGAAGCTGAAGAAGAATTAGATTGTGCTAATTGGCTTTTGATGAGAGATGGACAACCTGGAGTCTTGTCAATTATTAATTGGCTATTGCATGAAGCAAATCAAACAGCTTTAGTAAGGTTGAGGGTGTTTTAAAAAAAAG
>Ga0209952_1002919_pt1 | contig 12362 bp, 13 predicted proteins | sample ThiBiot_750_biof_2_FD_183951 | JGI IMG/M metagenome (GOLD analysis project Ga0209952, IMG submission 183951) | Wastewater bioreactor microbial communities from Cape Town, South Africa - Thiocy_cont_750_biof (SPAdes) | ecosystem: Engineered > Bioreactor > Thiocyanate-remediating >...
GCGGCCACAATCGGGCATCCCACCAGCGATCAACAATATGACCCTGACATTCGAAGACTTCCCGCCCGGTCACTTCGGGACATTTGGCCCGCGTCACGTGACGCGGGAAGAAATTCTTGCCTTCGCCGCCGAATTCGATCCGCAGCCGATGCATCTCGATGAGGAGGCTGCCAGCAAGTCGATGTTGCGCGGGCTTTCGGGTTCGGGTTGGCATCTCGGTTCGTTGATGATGCGAATGCTGTTCGATGGGTTCATTGGGCGCACGGCCTCGCTCGGCTCTCCCGGCGTCGACGAGTTGCGCTGGCTGTCACCGTTGCGGCCTGGCGACGATCTCACGCTCGACGTCGAGGTCAAGGACGCGCGGGTGTCGCGCAGCCGGCCCGATCTCGGCATCGTCACCTTCAGGACGCAGGTGCGCAACGCGGCCGGTCAGGTGCTGTTGGAGGCGATATCGCCGATCATGGTGAAACGTCGCGACGTCGCGGCGGCGGCAGGTTGAGGACTGCGCATGGAATTTTTTGAGGACATCGCCGTCGGCCAGCGCCGTGAGTTGGGCTCGTTCACGTTCACGCCCGACAACATCAAGGCGTTTGCGCGTCAGTTCGATCCGCAGCCATTCCATCTCGACGAGGAAGCCGGCCGCAACTCGCTGTTCGGCGGCTTGGCCGCGTCCGGCTGGCACGTCGGTTCGGTGTGCATGAAACTGCTGGTCGCGAAGGGCAAGGAAGAGGCAGCGGCGATGCGCGCGGCCGGAGAGACGCCTGCGGTGTGGGGACCGTCGCCCGGTTTTCGCGAATTGAAGTGGCTCAAGCCGGTGCTCGCCGGCGACACCATCACTTTTGGCAGCGTGGTGGAGTCGCTACGCATATCAGAAAAGCGCCCGGAGTGGGGAATCGTCCAGGCGCGCAATCTCGGCGTCAATCAACGCGGCGAGGCGGTCTATTCGTTCCTCGCCACGGCCTTCGTGCCGCGGCGCTCGGTCGGCGCCTAGGCGCCGACACAGCCGATCTGAGCTTTACTCGTGCCGCAGATTCTCGGCGGCCTTTTTCCACTGGGCGACGTTCTCGGAAATGATCCGCGTCGACTTCATGGCGGCCTGGCTGAGCTGGGCATAGCCGGAGATTTCACGCTGGACGCGCTGGCCCTCGGAGTGCAGCAGATCCCGCAAACCTTCCAGCTCGGTGATCAGACGCTCAATCTCGGCCAACGAGGTGCCGGCGACGCGTTGGATCAGCGAGTTGACGCTGCTGACGGTGGCCTCTGCGTTGGTATCGAGCGCTGGCTCGCTGCTGGCCATGCCAGCGCCGGGACGGCGCAGATAGGCGACGTCGTTGCGGACGAAATCACGGATGCCGGCTTCGACATCGGAGACTGCCGCGAGGTTCTCGTCGGTTTCGGTGGATTCGGTTTTCTCGGGCGAAGTTGCGTTCATCTGCCGTTCCCTTTCGCGTGACGCGAGCGCGGATGTCCCCCGCACGATGACGGGTCATCAATACAGCCGATCTTGTCGGGATCGGGGCCAATCTAGGGCATGGATCGCCTATTTGCCGTTAAAACCGGGTTAAATCACGCAAACGCCCCCGTGCTGGTGGCCGTCTTGCGACCCCGGCACAGGCCGTTTGCGAAGGCTGGACGGCAGGCTTTTTGTTGCCTGCCGCCGGTCAGGCGATCTTCGGCAGATGGATTGGAGCACCCAGCGCCTGTTCGATCAGGTCGAAGGTGTCGATCAGTACCCGCATGTTGAGCAGGCGACCGGCCTTGAACTGGGCGAAGTTGGCGATCCGCAAGCTGATCGGCCGATTGGAGTCGAGGGCGGTGAGGGAGTAGCGCATCATCGATGCCGCCGAATTCTCACCCAACATGATGGATTCACGATCGAAACGGTGAATCCGGACATTGTCGGCGATTTGCCGGCAAACGTCGAGAACGGCGGCCTTGCCCCGGCGCGCGCCGAGGAATGTAAACATATCGACGGGACCGTAAACGGTCCACTCGACGTCGTCATCGATTAAGGCTTCAAGTTCAGCGGGTTGGCGTTCGTTAATGGCGCGAAGCATCGCGCGCGAGAAACGCCAGAGACTGTGTTCGGTCATGGCGGTTGGTCCAAAAATTTAAGCTGCAATAGGAAAGCCAGCCGACGACCGCGCGTTGTTACGGGCGGCCGACAGGCTGGCTCCTTCATTTGCAGGCGCAAATATCCCGGATAGCGGCAAATGCAATGCCTGTTTTTGCAGCGCACAATTGCAAGATTGCGTGCACTCAGGCGTGGATACAATCAGGTGGGTATACGGCTGTCGGCGGGTGCCGCCTTAACGCTCCATGGCGCCGCGTACGCTGGTGGCGAACTCATCGGCCAGGTCGTGCCCCAGAACCTGCTGCACCAGATCGAACGAATCGAAAAAGGCACGATGCTGAGCGATGCGTCCGTCGTGCAGCGTGAAGAACGCCGCTTCCGTGAATTGCACGACGCGTCCGTCGTTCCGCTTGGTCAGCGCACAGTGCGTCATGACGGCGACTTTGCTGTCCTCCGCCGCGATGAAGATTACGTCGTGCTTTCGGAGCGCGTAGCGCTGCTGCTGGATCGCAATGGCTTCCGCGACCCAGGCTCTGCCGTGCTTGTGGCCGAGATGCGGAAATAGATCGACCGGCGCATAGGTGATGGTGTCGATTTCGTCGTCGCAACAGGCCATCGCCGCTGCGGCATCGCCGGCATAGAACGCCTGTAGGAAATCAAGGATGCATTGCTTGTTGCTGTCGCTCCCCATGCAAGCCTCCTTCGTCGCTCGATCAATGACATTGTCAACGAAAACGACGGCGGTGCAAGCGGAGATCACGCGCAGGGTTGGCGCTGCGCCGACAATCCAGTTTCACGATGCGCATCGATAGCGCGGCGCGTAACGCGCGCGTGAGTGCTTGCGATGCAGTGTGAGGTCAGGCCTTTGCCTTGCTCGACTTTGCTTTGCCGGACTGCGCCTTACCCGACCTGGCGTTGCTCGCCGTGTCTTTCCGCTCAGCTTTCGGTTTGGCTTCGGGCTTGGCTGGCGCGGCCTTCGGCGTCATCACTGTTTCGGTGGCTTTCCGCATGGCGCGTGCGTAGCTGTCGGCGGCGTTGTCGGCCGACATCTGCAAGCGCCGCGCCGCCGCCGTGCCTTCCTCCATGGCGTGTTTGGCCATCTGGCGATAGCGTTGCTTCGCGGCGGCATCCTTCGCCTTGCCGGCGAGTGCGAGGTAGCGGTCGCGCCCGGCCTTCACGGCGGCCGTCAGGCTCTTGTGCTGCTGCTTCGCCAGCTTGCGGATGGTGCCATCCAGATCGGTGCCCGCCATGGGGAATGTCCTCGCCTGCGCCTCGGATCGATAATGCGATCACGTAGCAGGCATGACGGGGGAGTGGCAATCGCGAGAATTCGCCCGCGATGCTGTTCATGGAGCGAAGCGCAGCCTTAGTGACCGCTCATGACAAGGGTTTTGACGGGGAGCACCAGCGCCTGGATGCGTAGCAGCATTGCGTGGACAAGTCCCACGGCGTCGACGGCGTGAAGCGCAAAGCGCTTGAAGGCACCGGTATCCTTCGACTCGATCAGGTCGTGATTGCTGGTGTAGGCGTTGACGACGCAACTGCTCCCGGGTGTAACGCCCTGAAGACCGCCTTTATAAAGCGGCTCGAGCAGCACGAGGATGGAGCCCGGGCGCAGCACCTGCTGGGCTTCGACGAGTTGCTCGCCGCCGCGGAATTGACCCGCCGCGATATAGTTCTGCACGCTGACGACAACCATCGGAATGATCGTCCACGGCTTCGAAATGCACGTCGCCTCGGCGATCATCCCGACCTTCATGACCTGCGCTTCGATCTGGCCGAATCCGGCTGAAAGGACGCGTTGACCGGCGCCTTCCGGGATCAGGATTCCGGCCGGCCGCATGATCGGACTGACGATGTCGCCCGGCCGCAGCGAGAATTGCTCGACGCGCCCGTCGACGCCGGCGCGAACATAAGTTTTGTCGAGTTCAACCTGTGCCTGTGCGAGCGCCGCTTCGGCACTGGCCTTCTCGGCGGGCAGAAGCGACGTCACGCGCGCCACGGCGGATTGTCTTGCCGCTGTCGCCGCATTGACCGCGCCCTGCCGCCCGGTCGCCAGCACCTCCAGCTTTTCGATGTCACGTTGCGGGACAATGCCGGGATTTCGTTTCTGCAACATGACATCGAAGTCAAGATCGTCGGTCGCCTGCTGATAAGCACTCTTGGCTTCCTGAATCTGGCCGTCGGCTTTGACGACGTCCGCCTGTGCTGCCACCAGCGCGGCGTCGACCTCGGCGATCTTGCGGCGGGCGGTTTCCAGCGCGGCTTCCTGCTTTGTGCTGTCGAGCTTGAAGATGACATCGCCCTTCTTCACCGGCGCGCTGAAATCGACATGAACCTCAGACACGCGACCGGTTGCTTCCGGAATGATCGGAACGGTCCTGTAGAACAGCGTCGCGGTGGTGGTGGAGGGATGGAAATAGAAGATCAGCGTGATCAGGGAGACCGTCAGCATCAGGCAGGTGATGATGCCCCATCTCAATTCGAACCACACTGAGAACAAAGTGATTTCGCGGCCAAGCCGTTTGCCCTGCGCATAACGACGGTAAAGGTAGTCGGGCAATATTGTCAGCAGCGAGCACAGCAGCACTTCAAGCATGGCTCTGCCCCTCGTCTGTGCCGTCCTTGCCGGAATCTTGAGGCTTGTCCGGCTTGTCTGCCTCGGCCGAGAGCCTCTGCGGCGGTTCGGATACCTCCCCAACTTCGTCGATATTCGCCGGCACGCCGGCGATTTTCGCGACCGATCTCGCGATGCTGCGCAGCGGCGTGCCGAAATCCGGCAGATCGATCATTGCTAGCAGTAGCCCTGCCACCCAAAATAGATGGATGTGCGTGAAAAGCGCCAGCAAGCCGAGCACGGCGACAATCTCGAATTGCAGCTTCTGCGATTTGTGAGCCATCCGCTCAGGCAGCGTATGGAGCCGCAGGTAAATGTTACCGACGGCAAGAACGGCGGCGATCAAGATGATGCCGACTACAATCATCAAAATGTCTGTATCGCCCGGAGCCGTGATGAAGGAGGGCAGGTGATGAGGCGCGGCTGGATGAAGCAATTCGCTCAAGCGGCCCTCCACTCAAGGCAATGATGCGCACGGCAAATATGTCGGTGCAGCAAGTAACAAAGTCATCTCGACTTTCGCCAAGACACTTTCATCATTGCACAGGGCGAGGAATTGGCAAGTTCAATCTGCGGTCGCGTTCGTCTTGCGACGTTGTGCTTTGCCGAAAATGGATTACGCCTATTGAATGTTTACGGACAGAGGCGTGAGTTATCTTCGTTTCCATCCGCCGCGCTTGCCGGGTGCGCCCGCGGACGAGCGTGGCGAGGGACTGTCCTTGATCACGCCGCCGAATTCCTGGCCGCCTTCGCGCATCGACTTCGGTTTGTAGATGCGGCTTTCGGTGCCGGGACCCATTTCATCGAGCGTCGGCTTGCGCGGACGGGCAACGTCCTTTCGATCCGGCTTCACCTCGTGCCAGGTGGCGATACCCATTTCGTCGAGCGAGGGTTTGTGAATCTTAGATCCGGTCGCTCCCGCTGACGAGGATTTCCGGCCGAACTTGCCGGATGGTTTTCCCTGCGCCGCCTTGTCGAGGCGCGCCGGCAGGTTGGCCGCGTCGCCGTATTTCTTCGTGCCAGCGTAGCTGCCGGCCTTCGCTGCGACGCCGCGCTGTTTGATGGTGGGATCGTCCACCACCGCGAGTTCTGTCGCGCGCAGCCGCTTCACCTCGTCGCGCAGCCGCGCGGCTTCCTCGAAGTTCAGATCGGCGGCAGCCTCGCGCATCCGCGTTTCGAGGTCGGCCAGCACCGCCTCGAAATTGTGGCCGATGGCGATGGCGTCGTTGGTGAAGCCGGTGCCGCCGCCGTCGCCGATCTCCACCAGCACATGGTCGCGCTCGTAGACGCTGTTGAGAATGTCGCCGATCGATTTCTTGACGCTGGCCGGCGTGATGCCGTGCTCGGTGTTGTAGGCGACCTGTTTCTCGCGGCGGCGATCGGTCTCGGCGATGGCGCGCTCCATCGAGCCGGTCATCTGGTCGGCATAGAGAATCACCTTGCCGTCGACGTTGCGCGCGGCGCGGCCGATGGTCTGGATCAGCGACGTCTCGCTGCGCAAAAAGCCTTCCTTGTCGGCATCGAGAATGGCGACCAGCGCGCACTCCGGAATGTCGAGGCCTTCGCGCAGCAGGTTGATGCCGACCAGCGCATCGAATGCGCCGAGCCGCAGGTCGCGGATGATCTCGATGCGCTCGATGGTGTCGATGTCCGAGTGCATGTAACGCACGCGGATGCCTTGCTCGTGCAGATACTCGGTGAGGTCTTCGGCCATCCGCTTGGTCAGCACCGTGATCAGCGAGCGATAGCCGTTGCGCGCGGTCTCGCGCACCTCGCCGACAAGATCGTCGACCTGCGTGCGCGCCGGACGGATATGCACCGGTGGATCGATCAGTCCGGTGGGGCGGATCACCTGCTCGACGAACACGCCGCCGGCCTCGTTCATTTCCCAGCCGCCCGGCGTCGCCGACACCGCGACCGACTGCGGACGCATCATGTCCCATTCCTCAAAGCGCAGCGGCCGATTGTCCATGCAGGACGGCAGGCGGAAGCCGTATTCCGCCAGCGTCGCCTTGCGGCGGAAGTCGCCACGGAACATGCCGCCGATCTGCGGCACGGTGACGTGGCTTTCGTCGGCGAACACCAGCGCGTTGTCGGGCACGTATTCGAACAGCGTCGGCGGCGGCTCACCGGGGCGGCGGCCGGTGAGGTAACGCGAATAGTTCTCGATGCCGGCGCAGCTTCCGGTCGCTTCCATCATCTCGATGTCGAAGGTGGTGCGTTGCTCAAGCCGTTGCGCTTCCAGCAGGCGGCCCTGCGCATGCAACTGCTCAAGCCGCTGCTTCAATTCGAGCTTGATCGACTTGATGGCCTGGATCAGCGTCGGGCGCGGCGTCACGTAGTGCGAGTTGGCGTAGATCTTGATGAATTCGAGTTCGTCGCTCTTGTGGCCGGTGAGTGGATCGAACTCCTCGATCGCCTCGACCTCGTCGCCGAACATTTTCACGCGCCAGGCACGGTCCTCGTAGTGCGCCGGGAAGATGTCGATGGTGTCGCCGCGCACCCGGAAGGTGCCGCGGGTGAAATCGGCCTGCGTGCGCTTGTATTGCAGGGCGACAAGGTCGGCGATCAACTGCCGCTGGTCGATGCGTTCGCCTTTCTTCAGCGCGAAGGTCATCGCGGTGTAGGTTTCGACCGAGCCAATACCGTAGATGCACGACACCGATGCGACGATGATGACATCGTCGCGCTCTAGAAGCGCGCGTGTTGCCGAGTGGCGCATCCGGTCGATCTGCTCGTTGATCGAGGAATCTTTCTCGATGTAGGTGTCGGTGCGCGGGACGTAGGCTTCGGGCTGGTAGTAGTCGTAGTACGAGACGAAATACTCCACCGCGTTGTCGGGGAAGAAGTTCTTGAACTCGCCGTAGAGCTGCGCCGCCAGTGTCTTGTTCGGTGCGAGGATCAGCGCCGGGCGCTGCGTCGCCTCGATCACCTTGGCCATGGTGTAGGTCTTGCCGGAGCCGGTGACGCCGAGCAGCACCTGCGTGCGGTCGTTGCGCGAAACGCCCTCGACCAGTTCCTTGATTGCGGTCGGCTGATCGCCCTTCGGCTCATAGTCGGATTTGATCTCGAAGCGCACGCCGCCTTCGGATTTTTCCGGACGCGGCGGACGGTGCGGCGTCCAGACCTTCAGCGAGCCGTCGTCCTTGCGGAATTCCGGTCGGCCGTCGCGGATCAGGCTTTCCAGCGCCTCGGCCGTGGCCTGCACGCCGAGTGCTTCCATCTTGTTGCGCGGCGGGCGAGCCAACTCTGCCTCGTCATCCTCGGCGGTCGGCAGGCCGAGTTGCCGCGCCAGTTCCGGATCGAGCGTCGGAATGGTGGCACTGGTACCGTAATTGGCCTGCGGTGCTTCTGCGAAGCCGTTTGCGCCTCCGGCGGAGGAAGGGGGGATCGCATCAGGCTGCTGCGCACCCGTATCCCGTTCCGCCATCGTGTCGCGCTTGCCGCGCGTGGAGGCGCGGGCGCGATGCGCGGCGGCCTCGCCGCCGGTGCGGCGATCCCAGGAATTGTCCGGCGGAGGCTGCAATCCCGTGCCAGAGCCCATCCCCGCATCGCCGCGATTGATCGCGGGATTCAAAAGCTCCGCCAGCGCCGGGCCGATCGGTTTCACATCGGGGCGGTGGGCCTTCGATTTGGGGGATTTGCCGGGCTTTTTCGGATTGTCTGGATTCTTCGCCATCGTCGGAATATGGGATGAGTCCGGCGGCGATAAAAGGGCAAAATCCCCAAGGAAACCGTGAAGGAAACCCGCGATGAGCGATCGCGAGCGCGACATAGCGGAGGACGACGTCTCGCGCAGCTTCTGCGTGTTCGAATGCGACCGCGCGTTGCCGCGCCCGACGCCGTGGCGGCCATTGATGACCGACGCGCCGGTGCGACCAAAGATGTCCGTGACAACCTGGTGGGCCGGCTGCGTGGCGACGATCGCCAGTCTGGTGCAATCGCGCCGTCGTCAGCGAAAGCCTTGAGGGTGTGCTGCAAGGTGCCGCATGTCATGCTTTCGCCGTGTTGCTCGGCCGCAGCCGTCGCAGCGGCTCCGGCAGGATGCCGTCGAACCATGTGCTGATCACCGCCTGCCGCCGGTAATACCAGAGACCGGCGGCGATGACGCCGATGCCTATCAGCGATAGCACGAACGGAAACAGCAGCGAGTTCTTGAACAGCTTGTCGGCAAGATCGCCGAGATAGATCGCAATGCCGATGGTCCCGAATACCGCGAACACGCGCCGCCCGAGATAGACCGCAAGGAACAGGAAACCGATGTTCATCGCGCAGTAGAGCGCTTTCTGCACGGTCGTGCCGTCGGACGCCGCGGTGATGCCGCCCCAGAAGGTCAGCACGCCGAACAGATAGAGCCAGAAGGCGAAATCGCCCGCGCGCTGCCGGATGTTGACGACGAAGGCGACGATGAGCATGGCCAGCCCGAACACGATGGACACTTGCCGCGCTGTCTCCCAGTTGCCGTAGCGGGAGCCGGTGATCCACGGCACGACATCCATCGACAGAAACCACAACGCGATGCCGACAATCAGTACGATGAACGGAAAGCGGTAGAACCACAGCGCGACCACCGACGCTGCGATCGCCGCAAGCTCCATGAACACCCAGCTTCCTTTGATCCAGACATAGAAGTCGTGGGTGGTGCCGGGCTTGCCGAACGTCCCCCACAGATTGAGAGCGTCCTGAATGCCGTAGGCGGCGAGTGGCGCCATCGCGACGGCAACCGCGATCAACAAGCCGCCGGGCGTGCGCAGGTTGCCCGCGTTCCAGAGATAGTGGCCGGCCAGCAGAAACAGCACGGCATAAACGGCGGCGGTGATGGCGAGCGCCCAGCCGCCCATTTGCGAGAACGCCAGCGTCGAGAACAGGCCCATCGCAGACATCACGATCAATGCGCCCGCGTACCAGAGCAGATGCGCGACGTCGAAGGCTTTGGCAGGCGGGCTCGCCGGTGCGCGGCTTGCGAGGAATGCCGTGAGACGGCCGAGGTCGCCGTCGGAGAGAATGCCGGCGGCGGCAGCCGCCTTCAGGTCGTCAATGGAAAAGGCCATGCATCGTCTCCGGCATCCGCGACAGTGGCGCGGTGGTTGTGTCGCCTCCGTTGGGTCGCAGGTTCAGCACACGAAACTTCGCGATGCAAATCCGCCCCGACAAGCGCGTGAAGTCTGCCGTTGACTTCTGCGCGGCGATGGTCCCATATTCATGCAAATGCATGAATATGGCGGCGCGCCGTGACGCGTCGCGAATGAGGGACGCAATATGATCGATCTGCATTATTGGACCACGCCGAACGGCCACAAGATCACGATGTTTCTCGAGGAAGCCGGGCTCGCCTACACGATTATCCCGGTCAATATCGGCAAGGGCGACCAGTTCAAGCCGGACTTCCTCACGATCGCGCCGAACAACCGCATGCCGGCCATCGTCGATCATGCGCCGAAGGACGGCGGCAAGCCGATCTCGATTTTCGAATCCGGCGCCATCCTGCTTTATCTCGCCGAAAAGACCGGCCAATTCCTGCCCTCGGATGTGCGTGGCCGCTTCGATACGCTGCAATGGCTGTTCTGGCAGATGGGTGGGCTCGGCCCGATGGCCGGGCAGAACCATCACTTCCGCAACTATGCACCGGAAAAGATTCCCTACGCGATCGACCGCTACGTCAACGAGACCAACCGGCTCTACGGCGTGCTGAACAAGCGCCTCGCGGATCGCGCCTTTATCGCCGGCGACTATTCCGTCGCCGACATGGCCTGCTATCCGTGGGTGGTGCCCTACGCCAACCAGGGCCAGAACATCGACGACTTCCCACATCTCAAGCGATGGCTGGAGACGATTGCCGCGCGCCCGGCGACGCAGCGCGCTTATGCCAGGGCGAAGGAGATCAATCCGAACTTCGGCCAGCCGGCGATTCGCACCGAGGAGGAGCGCAAGCTGTTGTTCGGCCAGACCGCCAGTGTGGTGAAGGGTTGAAAACGCAGGTGACGGGTCGACCCATGTCTTTCAAACTCTATGAACTCGTCGGCACCGATACCACACGGCCGTTTAGTCCATTCTGCTGGCGGACGCGGATGGCGCTGGCGCACAAGGGGCTAAGCTCTGAAACTATCCCTTGGCGCTTCACCGAGAAATCGGCCATCGCGCCGCATGGCTCGGAGAAGGTGCCGGTGCTGCTCGACAATGAGAAGGCGGTGGCCGATTCCTGGACCATCGCCAATTATCTGGAAGATACTTATCCGGATCGTCCGTCGCTATTCGGCGGCGACGGCGGTCGCGCCATGGCGCGGATGCTCAACTGGTGGGGCGATGTCGTCGTGGTCGGCGGCATGTTTCCGCTGATCGCCGCCGATATCGTCACGCGGCTTGCGCCGGACGATGCGGCCTATTTCCGCAAGACGCGCGAAGCGCGGCTCGGCGGCATGCGGCTGGAAGATGCCGCCGCCAATCGCGACAAGGACGTGCTGGCATTCCGCAAGAGCCTCGATCCGATGCGCCTGACGTTGAAGACGCAAGCCTATCTCGGCGGCAGCGCGCCGAATTATGCGGACTACATCGTGTTCGGTTGTTTCCAGTGGGCGCGCGTGGTGAGCGAGTTCAAGTTGCTCAAGGACGATGATCTCGTGTTTGCGTGGCGCGAGCGTCTGCTCGATGCGTTCGACGGGCTGGCGCGCAAGTCGCCGGGATTTGTGGTTTAAGAAAATAACTCAGGCGCGTGTGAACACGTGCTTGTCATGCAGCATCGTCAGCACGGCGTGCAGGTCCGGCAGCACGGCCGCACACTTGGCGCGGGTGTCGTCGCTGGGCGGCACGATGTCGGGCACCATGATCGGAATCGTACCGGCGTTGTGCGCCGCCTCGATGCCGGGACGTGAATCCTCGACCGCGACGCAGACCCTTGGCGCGAAACCGAGACGCTCCGCCGCCAGCAAATACAGGTCCGGGCTGGGCTTGCCGCGCGCGACGTCGTCGCGAGTGAGGACCGTGTCGAAGCGGTCGCGAATGCCGGCGAGCGCCAAGTGATGCTCGGCGTTGTGCCGCGTCGACGATGTCACGATAGCTGCGGGGCAATCGAATTCGCGCAGCGCCGCGACCAGTTCCAGCGTGCCTGGCTTCAGCGGTAGTCCGTCGCGCAACATGCCGTCGCGATGGATTTCGTAAGCCGCGCGCACGTCGTCGATGCGGAAGCCTGCGCCATAGTGGTTGCGCAGCATGATTTCGCATTCCGCCGCCGGAATGCCGATCATGGCGTGGGCGATCGCGGTGCCGTCGCCATAGCCGAGATCGGCCAAGGCGTTGCACAGGCTGGTGCGATACACGCGTTCGGTGTCGAGCAGCGTGCCGTCCATGTCTAGCAGCACGGCGTTGATGGTGTGGTCTTGCAGCGATGCAAGCACCGCCACCGCGCGCAAGCAGTCTCGACAGAGGCAATCCGCGAAGCCAGTGCCCGATGTCGGCAGCGGCAGCCGTGCGGCTTCCTCGCCGCACCAGCAGTCGGTCGACAGCGTGCAGCCAAACTCAGTGCCGCAACGCACGCAGGTGAGGTGCCTCGGCGATGGAACTGGTTGACCTAACGGATTTGTCATCGCACGGCCCGGCGCATCTTTGATATTTTCATCGCCTGTTCATCTCGGCGAACCGACATTGGGCGCGTCAGTGCCTCATGGAATATCAGAG
>Ga0209952_1002929_pt1 | contig 12340 bp, 11 predicted proteins | sample ThiBiot_750_biof_2_FD_183951 | JGI IMG/M metagenome (GOLD analysis project Ga0209952, IMG submission 183951) | Wastewater bioreactor microbial communities from Cape Town, South Africa - Thiocy_cont_750_biof (SPAdes) | ecosystem: Engineered > Bioreactor > Thiocyanate-remediating >...
GCGCGACAGACCATAGCGTCAGCACGGTCACCGCCGCCATCAGGATCGCGTCATAGGGCGAGGCATTGAACCCGAACCCGAGCGAGGCCAGCACCAGCGCCGCGAAACCCACCTGCGCCACCGTGTTCAGCTTCGAAGCCATCAGCGGTTTCACCGGCATCGGGTTGTCCATTATCCACGACACGATCATCGCACCCACGATCATGAAATCCCGCGAGACCACCAGAATGACGATCCAGCGCGGGATCGCTCCTGTAATCCCCAGCGCGACATAAATCGAGACCAGAAGTGCCTTGTCGGCGATCGGATCGAGCAGCGCGCCGAGTTCGGTCGTCATGTTAAAGCGCTTGGCGAGAAACCCGTCCACGGCATCGCTCAGGCCGGCCACCGCGAACAGGACGAAGGCCACCGTCATCTGCGAGGACGCGATCGCCCACACCACCAGCGGAACGAGGATGATACGGCCGAGCGTAATGAAATTGGGGATATTCAAGCCATAAATCCCGTTTGGCAGCTTCAGTTGTGCGGAGCCAGGCCAGCGGTGATGCGCTTCGGCTCCCGTCCCTCTAATAATCTACCCTTGCTGCGGATGCGAGCCATTGCACGGCTTGGGAATCCGACGTAACCACCGCCCAGGTTTCGGGAAAATGGCATGAGCGACAAACAATCCAGCCTCACTTATTCGTCCTCCGGCGTGGATATCGACGCCGGTAACCGGCTGGTCGACCTCATCAAGCCGATGGTGCGCGCAACAGCCCGCTCCGGCGCGGATGCCGAGATCGGCGGCTTCGGCGGCCTGTTCGACCTTAAGGGCGCAGGTTTCCGCGACCCGGTGCTGGTCGCGGCCACCGACGGGGTCGGAACCAAGCTGAAGATCGCGATCGAGACCGGCATCCATGATGGTATCGGGATCGACCTTGTCGCCATGTCGGTCAACGACCTCGTGGTCCAGGGTGCCGAGCCCTTGTTCTTTCTGGATTATTTCGCCTGCGGCAAGCTCGACCCGAACTCCGCCGCCACCATCGTGGCCGGTATCGCGGAAGGTTGCCGGGAGTCCGGCTGCGCCTTAATCGGCGGCGAGACCGCCGAAATGCCCGGCCTCTACCAGAAGGACGATTACGACCTCGCGGGTTTCGCGGTCGGTGCGGCCGAGCGCGGCACGTTGCTGCCGCGCAAAGACATCGCAGCGGGCGATGCCCTGATTGGGTTGGCGTCCTCCGGCGTCCACTCCAACGGCTTCTCGCTGGTCCGCAAGGTAGTGGAACGCGCAGGTCTCGCCTTCAACGATCCGGCCCCGTTCGCGCCGGTCATGAAACTCGGCGGCGCGCTGCTCACACCCACCAAGCTCTATGTCAAATCCTGCCTCAAGGCGATCCGCGAGACCGGCGGCATCAAGGCGCTGGCCCATATCACCGGCGGCGGATTCACCGACAACATCCCGCGCGTGTTGCCGAAGGCCCTTGGCGTCCGCGTCGACCTCGCCGCCGTGCCGGTCCTGCCGGTGTTCAAATGGCTCGCCAAGGAAGGCAATATCGCGGAACTCGAGATGCTGCGGACCTTCAACTGCGGCATCGGCATGGTCGCGGTGGTCGAGCGCGACAAGGCCGTCGATGTCATGAAGGTGCTGTCGGACAATGGCGAACGGGCCGTGATGCTCGGCGAAGTCACCGAGGCCGGTCCCGAGCGCGTCGTCTATGACGGCCACCTCGACCTCGCTCCGTGACCAACACCATGACCAAGCGCCGCGTCGCCATTCTGATTTCCGGCCGGGGCTCCAACATGGCGGCCCTGATCCAGGCGGCCAATGCTCCCGACTTTCCCGCCGAAATCGTGCTGGTGATGTCGAACATCGCAGGCGCGGGCGGACTGGAAGCCGCACGTGCGGCTGGTATCGAGGCGGTGACCGTTGAGAGCAAGCCGTTCGGGCGTGATCGCGAGGCCTTCGAGCGCGCGATGCAGGACGAACTGCTCAAACATAAGATCGATCTTGTCTGCCTCGCGGGATTCCTGCGCCTGCTGACGCCATGGTTCGTCCAGCAATGGGACGGCCGGATGATCAACATCCACCCTGCTCTGCTGCCGTCATATCGCGGCCTGCACACCCATGAACGCGCGATTGCGGACGGCGTGAAAATTCACGGCGCGACCGTGCATTTCGTCATCCCCGATGTCGATGCCGGGCCGATCATCGTGCAGGGCGCGGTCACGGTTCATGACAACGACACCCCCGAGACGCTCGGCGCGCGCGTGCTGCAGGTCGAGCATCGCATCTATCCGCAGGCGCTGCGGATGGTTGCGAGTGGACAGGCCTCGATTCACGGCGGGGTCTGCAAGAGCACCACCGCAACGGCCAGCGAGAAAACGCTGATTTCGCCCTCGTTCTAACGGCAACTACACTGTGGCACGTCGAACACAAGCCGGGTCAATAGATTCCGGCCGATAGGCGGCGCGTTGAGGCCACGCCCGGTTCCATGCGATCATCATTGCGATATATCGCATCCTGGTCCCGGCAGCCGCATGATCGCACCACCCCTCGCAGCAAAACGCACTGCTTCCGCGTCGACGTTGTCCCGCGCCGCTGCGATCGGCGCATTTACGGCCGCAACGCTTCCCTGCGCCGCTTACGCGCAGTTCGCGCCACCCACACCTCTCTACGCGACCAGTTCGGCCGGCGCAGCACAACTCGATCTCGGCAGCAACTTCCTGCAACGGCTCGGGCGCGCAGCCGCGACCGGCTATGCCGCGCGCGACAACAGCGCAGGCGGCGGCGCATCGACCGATTTCGCGGCACCCGTCTATCGAAGCTGGTTCGAGGGTTACGGCACATCCGCGCGCACCGACGCGCAACCGGGCTTCGTCGGCGACAAGCGCTCGACCGCAGGCGGGGTCGCCGGCATCGGCATGACCGTGGCGCCGGGCTTCAACCTCGGCATCGCTGTCGATCAGAGCCACACCAACGTCGACGTGCCGCTCGCCTTGCAATCGGCAAAGCTCGACCTCACCCAACTCGGCGTCAACGGCTCTTATGTCAGTGGGCCGTGGACGGTTGCCTTCGCCGCGGTTCACGGGTTTGCATCGATCGATGCGAAGCGCGCGACATTCAGCGGACCCGCACTTTCAAGCTATCGCGGTGCCATCGACGGCGCGCTCGGCGAACTGAGCTACTATCAGGCACTCGGCCAAAGCCGCATCGTGCCAAAAGTTGCGATCGAATACGTCGTCGCCCGTACCAACGCCTTCAGCGAAACTGGCGGCTTCGAGCCGGTGAGCGTCGCAGAGTCCAACGCGCAACGCGCGCGCTTTATGCTCGGCGCTGAAGCGGGCCATTACTGGATTGTCGGAAGTCAGATCATCGACGTGTCGGGCTACGGCAAATTCGTCGACAACTTTTCGCAGTCGATGCCGCCATATCTCGTCAGCCTCGGCGCCAACAGCATCCTCATGCAAGGCGTTCGTGAAAGCCAGTATGGCGCAGACGCCGGCGCCGGCCTGTCATGGAGCATGAACAGGACGGCGCGGCTTTATGCCAATTACGACGGAAAATTCCGCGACGGCTTCCACTCCCACCAGGGCACGGTGGGCCTCGAGTTTAAGTGGTAGCAGCCTCGGCCGGCACACCGTGCTCTTTCATTGCACGGCTACGCCACATCGATCCAACGACCAGAACGATCGCGACACCGAGAAGACCAAGGACGAGTTCGCCAAGGTTGGTCGCGGCCTGCATATGGCTCGGCAGACTGAAGACCGTCGAGGTCGGATCAATGTTGAGGGAGATCTGACCGTCGAGCACGCGCTGGAGGAACGGGTGCACGCCCGGATCCGTTGCGATGACTTCGCCAGCCACCCAGCCGAGCAGCGCCGCACCAAGCCAGACCAGCGCAGGAACGCGATCGAGCAGCGCCATAATGAGAGCCGCGCCGGCGATGATCATCGGAATGCTGATCAGAAGGCCCAGCACCAGAAGAACAACGCTGCCGTTCGCGGCAGCAGCCACCGCGATCACGTTGTCGAGGCTCATGATGATGTCGGCAACGGCGACGATCTTGACGGCCGCCCAAAGATGCTGTGCCGCCTGCACGTTGTCCTCGTCAGCCTTCTCGGGCACCAGCAGCTTTGCCGCGATCACGAGGAGCGCAATGCCGCCGACAAGCTTGAGATAAGGCAGCGCCAGCAGCGACGCGACGATGAAGGTAAAGATGATGCGCAAGAAGACCGCGACGCCCGCGCCGAGGACCATGCCCCACATGCGCTGACGCGGTTCCAGGCTGCGGCAGGCCAGCGCGATAACAAGCGCGTTGTCGCCGGAGAGCAGGATGTTAATCCAGATAATCTTGGTCAGCGCGACCCAGAACTGCGGATGCTGTAGTTCCGAATAAAAGCTGTTGAAGAAATTGCCGATCGTCGCCGTATCAAAAATATCCAACATCGTCTCTGAACTTCGCCTCCCCGTGCGTACCACCCCTCGGTACCGCAAATGGTGAGTCTTGTCTGGGAGGCGATTTGTCGCAAACTTTTGTGACGATTTGTCGCAAAGCCGGGCTGGTCAGCCCGGCTTTGAACACAATGCAGCAACCAAACTAGGCGTCGAGGACGTGAGGGATTTACCGTTCTCCGATCAGAAGCGGCACCCCGCTCAGATCGTCGCAGGCGCTCCTTCGGCCTGCGCTTCCGAAGCCATCTCCTGCAGCTTGCGACGACGCCAGATCGTGCCAAGCGTGAGCACGACGATCACACCGAGACCCGCGAAGATCAGTTCATCGACCTCGCCATCAAAGCGCAGGTGCTCGACAAAGCCGAACAGCGGCGACGTCGTATCGATGTTGAGGCTGATGTCTCCGTTGAGCATCGCGTGCAGACGCGGCGCGACTGCCGGATCCGTTGCGATCACCGCGCCACCGATCCAGCCGAGCAAAACCGCACCGAGCCAGACGAGAATCGGCAGACGATCAAGGATGGCCATGATGAGGGCCGCGCCGGCGATAATCATCGGAATGCTGACGGCAAGACCGACGATCAGCAGCGCAAGCTGACCATTCGCGGCGGCGGCGACCGCGATGACGTTGTCGAGACTCATGATGATGTCGGCGATCACGACAATGCGCACGGCGTGCCAGAGGTTGGCGCCCTCCGCGACATGCCCCTCGCCGTCATCCGGAACCAGAAGCTTGGCCGCGATTATGACAAGCGCCAGTCCGCCCACCAGCTTGAGGAACGGAAGCGTCATCAACTGCGCGACGATGCCGGTGAACAGGATCAGCAGAACGACCGCGATACCCGCACCGATCACCATGCCCAGACGGCGTTCCTTCGGCGGCAAGCCACGGCAAGCCAGGGCGATAACGAGCGCGTTGTCGCCTGACAGAAGGATATTGATCCAGATGATCTTGCTCAGGCCGACCCAGAACTGAGGTTGAACAACCTCAGTCTTCATCTGGGCAAGCGTATCGACAATAGAAAACGAGCCGATTGCTTGAAGTATGCTCACCGTGTCTCCCCCAACTGGTTATTATGCCGCAGGCTATTTTGCCGCAGGTGGCATATTTCATACCAGTATTTTCGTAGGGGCTAAACGGTCCGCGTCAAATTGACGCGCGGCAGCTCTGGCTTTTACCCGACAATCTCATTGCCGGAGAAAAACTGAGCAATCTCAATGGCTGCTGTCTCCGCAGCATCGGACCCGTGGACCGAATTTTCGCCGATCGACTTGGCATGGACCTTGCGGATCGTGCCGTCAGCCGCCTTCGACGGATCAGTCGCGCCCATGACGTCGCGGTATTTGGCGATGGCGCCCTCGCCTTCCAGAACCTGCACCACGACGGGGCCGGAGGTCATGAAATCGACGAGCTCGCCGAAGAACGGGCGGGCCTTGTGGACGGCATAGAACGTCTCGGCCTGAGCGCGGGTCATGAGAATCCGCTTCTGGGCGACGATGCGCAGACCGGCCTTTTCGATGATGGCGTTCACGGCGCCCGTCAGGTTGCGCTCGGTCGCGTCGGGCTTGATGATCGAAAACGTACGCTCGGTCGCCATGAGACTTAATCCTTGATGGATGGAATGGAAATTGTGCGGGGCTTATAGCGGCGCCCCTGCAACGCGGCAAGCATCGGTATCATAAGGCCAAGGCCTTTCCGGTGAGCGGTATTTCAACCTTAACATTACGCCGATTTCATCAAAATGAACCCATTCTGAAGGGGCTATCCGCACGCCGTTCACGTTGAATGACATAGAGTTTTGACTGACCTGAAGGTGCGTTCCCCGCGTCAGAGCATCAAGACTTCAGTGACGCGCGGCCTCCGCGCCATGGCAAGGAGAAACGATCATGTTACGCAAATTCGGCCTTGGACTGGTTGCCGCTTCCGCACTCATCATCGGCATGGCCGGTATGGCGTCCGAAGCGTCCGCGCGCGGTGGACATGGCGGCGGCGGACATGGTGGTGGCGGTCACTGGCATGGCGGTGGCGGAGGCCATTGGCATGGCGGTGGCGGCTGGCACGGTGGTGGTTGGCACGGTGGTGGTTGGGGTTATCGCGGATGGGGCGGCCCGCGCTTCTATGGCGGCCCCTATTATTACGGCGGTTATGGCGGCTGCTACGTTCGTCGCCTCGTTCCCACTCCGTGGGGTCCGCGCTGGCGGCTTATCAATCGCTGCTATTAACAAGCGCAACGGATTTCCGAAAAAGCCCGGCTCTGCCGGGCTTTTTTGCGCGCCCTCACCGGCGACGCCCGGGTTCCTTTCGATTCGTTCCCTCCAAATTGATTCAATGTTTACCGAATACTCACCATCACTTTCGAACGCCTGAAACATTTCTTGGCTCTCACCATTGGTGAGATACGATCAATTTGAATGAAATGGTGGCGATGGTGAGCGTCATGGCAAACCTTTCGGCAAGACCTTCTCCTCATGGGAGCGTCGAGATCGATCACCGCACCAGCCTCGCGGTTTGCGAAGGCATTGGCGAGCGGTTGCGCGATCAGATGAAGCCGACCGCGACGCTGCCCCACCATCTTCAGGAGCTCATGAACCGCTTCCGGGAGGTCGAGGATGCCCCCTCGATCATCCCTGATGCGGGCATGGCTCGACGGGGCTAGCCCTTTCTCGTTTTCTGCCTTCTGACGGCTTGCGCTCGCATCTCATTCCGGGGAGAACCCCGGCATGCTTTCCATCCAGGACATCTCGATCCGCATCGCCGGACGTGTGCTCATTGAAGACAGCACAGCACAGATCGTGCCGGGCGCGCGCGTCGGTTTCGTCGGCCGCAACGGCGTCGGCAAATCCACCCTGTTCCGCGCAATTCGCGGTGACCTCGCGCTGGAAAGCGGATCGATTTCGATCCCGCCGCGCTGGCGGATCGGCAGCCTCGCGCAGGAAGCGCCCGACGGCCCCGAAAGCCTGATCGACGTGGTGCTGAAAGCCGACGTCGAGCGCCACGCCTTGTTGGAAGAAGCCGAGACCGCGCTAGACCCGGCACGCATCGCCGACATCCAGACCCGCCTCATCGATATCGACGCCCATTCGGCGCCCGCCCGCGCGGCGGCGATCCTGAGCGGCCTCGGTTTTTCCGCGGCTGATCAGCTGCGCCCCTGTCAGGAATTTTCCGGCGGCTGGCGGATGCGCGTTGCACTGGCGGCCACGCTGTTTGCCGCGCCCGACCTGCTGCTTCTCGACGAGCCGACCAACTATCTCGATCTCGAAGGCACGCTCTGGCTCGAGGATCATCTCGCGCACTATCCGCGCACGGTCATCGTCATCAGCCACGACCGCGATCTGCTCGACACCTCCGTCGATCAGATCCTGCATCTCGATCACGGCAGGCTCACGCTCTACAAAGGCAGCTATTCATCGTTCGAGGAGCAACGCGCCACGCGCGAGATGCTCGACGCCAAGCACGCCAAGCGGCAGGCCGACGAACGCAAGCGCCTGCAGGATTTCGTCGACCGCTTCAAGGCGAAGGCCTCGAAAGCGAAACAGGCGCAGTCGCGCGTCAAGATGCTGGAGCGGATGAAGCCTGTCACTGCGCTGGTGACGCAGGATGTGCGCGAGATCAAGTTTCCCGCACCGGAGAAGTTGTTGTCGCCGCCGATCATCGCAGTCGACGATGTCAGCGTCGGCTACGAGCCCGGCAAGCCGGTCCTGCGGCGTGTCACGCTGCGCATCGACAATGACGACCGCATCGCGCTGCTCGGCGCCAATGGCAACGGCAAATCCACGCTGGTGAAACTGCTCGCGGGCAAGCTGCCGCCGTTCTCCGGCAAGATCGTCAGCGCCGCCAATCTCTCGGTCGGCTATTTCGCCCAGCACCAGACCGATGAACTTGATCTCGAAGGCTCGCCCTACGACCATCTGCGGCGGCTGATGCCGGATGCGACGGAGACGAAGGTGCGCGCCCGCGTCGGCGCGATCGGCTTTTCCGGCAAGGCCGGCGACACCACGGTGAGAAATCTCTCCGGCGGCGAGAAGGCGCGCCTGCTGCTCGGGCTTGCGACCTTCGCCGCGCCGAACATGATCATCCTCGACGAGCCGACCAACCATCTCGACATCGACAGCCGCGCGGCGCTCGCGGAGGCGATCAACGAATTTCCCGGCGCGATCATCATGGTCTCCCATGATCGGTATCTGATCGAGGCCTGCGCCGATCAATTGTGGGTGGTCGAGGACCGCACCGTGAAACCCTATGACGGCGATCTCGACGAATATCGCCGCTCCATCCTCAGCACGCGCGACACCAGCGCTCCGGCGCAGCCCCGCATCTCCCGCGAGACCGAGAAGCCGGCACGGAACAAGGTGGAAAAGAATTCCCTGAGACAGAAAATCGCGAGCGCGGAAGCCGAGATCGAACGCATCGGCGGCATCATCGCCAAAATCGACGCGGCGCTCGCGTTGCCGGATATCTTCCAGCGCGATCCGAAACAGGCCACTCAACTCACCAAGGCGCGCGCGGCCGCCGAAGCCGCGCTCCAGAAAGCCGAGGAAGAATGGCTCGAAGCCAGCGCTTCCTTTGAAAGCGCTGACTGATTCACGAGCACATCAGTGCTTGCGCTTGGAATGCTTGGCCGGCTTTTTCGGCGGTGGCGGAGCCTGAACGGCGTCGATGGCCGTGAGGCGGCCCGAGGTGAACGTGTAAATTCCGGGCCGCGGACCTTGCGTATAAGTCAGCACCGTCTGACGCTCGCCACGCTCGTTCGTCGCGATGTTGACGTTGTTCGGTGTGCCAGCGGCGCGGGCCACGTCGCATTCGGTATGGCCGAGCGCGACCGTGCCGGCGGGCTGCTGCGGTGGAGCAGATGCATCAGGCGGCGCGCCTGCCTGCTGTGCGTTAGCGTCAGCTGGAAGACCAGCCGGCGCCATGCCAGGGCATGCACCTTCCGCGGTGATGAGGTCATCCGGAGAAACCGGCTTGTCGGTATGCAGCGGTGGCGTCTCAAGCGACAGCGATTTGGTACCGAAGATTCGGCCGGGCCGCTGAAACCATTCCTGGTCCTTAAGTGAGTAGTCACTCAGCGTTCCGCCACAACCACTCATCATCGGCGCGATGATGAGTGCAGCCAGCGCTGCTTTCATCACGGATCGAGACACAGAACTCTTCAATTCAATCAATTGCAAAACTGGAACCCCCGCGTTCCGTTTCATTTCGATGACAGCAGATCATCTGTGACGGCAATCACCCGTCCCCTCGGGCGCTTGCATCATCACTTTGCGGCACGATGGTGGCTAACCGCAAGCATCAAAAAGGAAAGATCGCCCTATCCTTAACCGCCGCCACGCAAATCCTTGCGCTGCCAGCGGCCTCGCTCGTCTGCCTGCCAGTAGGTCTGTTCGAATCCCCTCGCCTTGCAATCCATCCACGCCGTGCGCGCTGCAGCAAGCGCTTCATCGTCATCGCCGTTGAAGATGAGAACGATGCGCTGATACGCGGAACAGTCCGCAGGCACCGATGCGCCGTCAACGAGAAAGCACACCGATGCGTCATTGGGATTGGCGTCGTTCACCGTCAGCACCACCGGCTGGTTGCCGGCATCCGCTTCGCGCCACGTGCTATGTGGCAGGAACGAATCGTCACGATACGTCCACAGATGCGAGTCGAGCATCTCGGCGCGTTCTTCGGAGCCCGCCTGCACAACAACGCACCAGCCGCGCTCGAGCGATTTCTCGAGCAGCGGCGGAAGCACGTTTTCCAGCTTCATATCCTGCAGATGATAGAACAGGACTTCTGTCATCGTCACCGGACTCCGGCGCTGGATCGCAAGCGTTACCGCTTGGCCTCGTAATGCTCGGCGACGAGATGATCGAGCAGCCGCACGCCGTAACCCGAGCCCCAGCTCGTGTTGATGTCGCTCGACGGCGCGCCCATGCCGGTGCCCGCGATATCGAGATGAGCCCACGGCACATCATCGACAAACCGCTGCAGCAGTTGTGCTGCGGTGATCGAGCCGCCCCAGCGTCCGGCCGCATTCTTCATGTCGGCGAACTTGGAATCGATCTGCTTGTCATATTCGGGGCCGAGTGGCATGCGCCAGACGCGCTCGCCGGTGGCATCGCCGGATTTCGACAGACGCTCCGACAACTGATCGTTGTTGGAGAACAGGCCCGCATATTCGGTGCCGAGCGCGACCATGATCGCACCGGTCAGCGTCGCGAGATCGATCATGAACTTCGGCTTGTGCTTCTGGGCGACGTACCAGAGCACGTCGGCGAGCACGAGGCGGCCTTCAGCGTCGGTATTGATGATCTCGATCGTCTGACCCGACATCGTCTTGACGATGTCGCCGGGACGCTGTGCGTTGCCATCCGGCATGTTCTCGACAAGACCGATCGCGCCGACGACATTGACCTTCGCCTTGCGCGCGGCGAGCGCATGCATCAGGCCGACCACGCAGGCTGCGCCCGCCATGTCACCCTTCATGTCTTCCATGCTGCCGGCCGGCTTGATCGAGATGCCGCCAGTGTCGAAGCACACGCCCTTACCCACAAACGCGACGGGCTTGTCGGATTTATTGGCCGCGCCGTTCCAGCGCATCACCACCATGCGACCTTCATGGTACGAGCCCTGCGAGACGCCGAGCAGCGCCCCCATGCCGAGCTTGGTCATCGCCTTGACGTCAAGAATATCGACCTGAACGCCGAGCTTGCGCAACTGCGCGGCGCGGCGCGCAAATTCGGCGGGAAACAGCACGTTTGGCGGCTCGTTGACGAGTTCGCGCGCGAGCAGAACGCCATCGACGATGTTGGCGTCGCGCGTAAACGCCTTGCGCGCAGCCGCAACGTCCGTGACCGCAACGGATACCTGTGCGGCGAGCGCCTTGTCCTTGTCCTTTGTCTTGGTCTTGTAGCGATCGAACTTGTAGCCGCGCAGGCGTGCGCCCGCAGCAATGCTCGCAGCTTGATGCGGCTTCATCGCACCGCCCGGCAGTTCGGCAACAATCATGACCGCGGTCGCGCTCGATCCGAGCTTGCCGGTCACAGCGCCGCCGAGCTTGATGAAATCCTCTTCCTTCACCGAACCGGCCTTGCCGGTACCGGAGACGATCAAGCGCGCGGCCTTCAGGCCCTGCGGCGCGAGGATGTCGAGCGCCGAGCCGCTTTTGCCCTTGAAATCGGACGCCGCCGCGGCGCGCTTGATGGTCTCCTCCGCGCCCGCAAGCAATTTGCGGCTCGCCGGACCGAACTTCATCGATTCATCGGTAAATACGACGAGGACGCCCTTCGGCGCGGTAGAAAACGGGACAAAGCCGACCTTGACGGCGTCGGTCATGGGGAATCCTCCAAACTTGAACGTGCGGCTGGATGCTGCGGCGGGAGCGCTCACTATATGCGCCTCCGCCCCGGCCCTGCAAAGTGCCCGGTGGCAGCCGCTTCATCACGATTGCGGACGCAGATACCCCGAATCGTGACGCGAAAGTCACGCAAACAGGTTTTGTTAACCACTCTGCCTGCGCTGCCTTAGGTCAGCCATTTTATCGGCAGATCAACAGGATAGTTGAGTTATAATAAACTTCGAACGATATCGGCCCGAGGGGGATTTCGGCCTCACGGCCAGATCCGGACCGGCATCGTGCGGAGACACTGGGGATACTGCTGTTCGATGGCGTCGATTGTTATCGCCTGCGCAGGGCCGGCCACCACGCCGGACCCGGCCTTTGGTCGTCGCGCAATCCTCGCGCGACAGGCCTCCGTGCTGACGCAGCGCTGCGCAAATGAGCGATCGGCCACATGCTGACCACCACCCTCGCACGCTATTTTGCCAAGCGTTTCATCATCGCCTCGCTCGCGGTGTTCCTCGGCATTTTCCTGCTGCTGGTTCTGGTCGACTACATTGAAATGGTGCGCCGGACCTCAAGCATC
>Ga0209952_1002930_pt1 | contig 12334 bp, 10 predicted proteins | sample ThiBiot_750_biof_2_FD_183951 | JGI IMG/M metagenome (GOLD analysis project Ga0209952, IMG submission 183951) | Wastewater bioreactor microbial communities from Cape Town, South Africa - Thiocy_cont_750_biof (SPAdes) | ecosystem: Engineered > Bioreactor > Thiocyanate-remediating >...
GACGGCCGAGGCTGACGTGTCCTTCATGCTTTATTTCACCGCCGATCGGAAGGAGGGCTTGCAAGCCTTCCGCGAAAAGCGTTCCCCCCAATTCCGTGGAGAGTAAAAACGCAATGAGCAAAAGCGATATCGTGATTGCCGGCTATTCGGAAACGCCGGTCATATTCAAGTCGGGGCGCAGCGCCTATGACTTCGCTGGCGAAGCGCTGTCGTCATTGATCGAAGCGACCGGCATCGAGAAGGATATCATCGACGGCATGTCGGTGACAGTGCCGCTCAGCGAGGCCTCCAATCCGTTCTTCGCCGTTTACATGGCGGATGCGCTTGGCATCTCGCCGACCTGGCTGAATTACGGCGGCATCGGGGGATGTTCCGCGACCGGCGGCGTGGCACGCGCGATATCCGCGATCCGCGATGGTTACTGTGAGGTGGCGGTCGTGCTGTCGGCGGATGCGCCGAGCACGAGCTGGCGCGCCAATTATGGCGCCTTCCGTGGCGAATTCCAGGATCCGGTTGGTGTGCAAGGGCCGCCCGCGATGTTCGGTCTACTGATGAATCGTTACGCGCATCAGTATGGCTTGAAGGACGAGGCGCTGGCGAAGATCGCCACGGTGCAGCGCGAACACGCGCTGCTCAACGACAACGCATTGGAGAAATTCAAGAAGCCGATGACGACGGAGGACTACATGGCCTCCCGCGTCGTCGCCGATCCGCTACGCATGCTGGATTCGGTGATGTTCTGCGATGGTGCCAATGCGTTTCTTGTGATGACGCAGGAGCGCGCGCAGCAGTTGGGTATCAAGAAGACGGTGCGGCCTGCGGCCTATGCGGAATTGACCAATGTCAACGGCAATGTGGCATGCCCGGACATCACCGAAACCGGCTTCTCGCATATCGGACCGAAGGTGTTCGCCAAGGCGGGATTGAAGCCATCCGATATCTCGATGTTCCAGCCCTACGATGATTTCACCATCGCGGTGTTGATGCAGTTCGAGGACTTCGGCTTCTGCAAACGCGGCGAAGGCAGCGATTTCATCCTTGCCAACGACATTTCCTACAAAGGCAACATTCCGCTCAACACCGGTGGCGGACAAATCTCCGCCGGTCAACCGGGCCTCGCCAGCGGCGGCCTGAACCTTGCCGAAGCCGTCCGCCAGTTGTTCGGGGAAGGCGGCAAGCGCCAGGTCAAGGCGCCGAAGAATGCGCTGGTGACCGGTATCGGTGTGATCCCCTACGGGCGCAACTGGGGCACCAGCGCCGCGATGATTCTGGAGGCTTGATATGAACGCTGACGTTAAACCCCGCACTCCGCCGAAGCCGAATGTATATGTCGACACCGCGCCGTTCTGGGACGCCGTGCAGAAGCGCAAGCTGGTGATCCAGTATTGTCGTGACAGCGGCAAGTTCCAGCATTATCCGCGTCCCGTGAGCATCTACACCGGCAAGCGTAACCTGGAATGGCGTGAGGTGAGCGGCAAGGGCGTGATTTATACCTTCACGACCATCCGCATTCCCGGTCCCGGTCTCGACGGTCGGCTGCCGCTGCCGGCGGCGACCATCGAACTCGATGAAGGTGCGCGATTCATCGCCAACATCATCGATACCGATCCGGCGAAAATCAAGATCGGTGCGCGTGTCGAAGTGGCATGGGATAAGATCACCGAGGATTTCGTCTATCCGGCGTTCAAGGTGGTCGAAGGATAAGCGATGCGCCTGGAGGTCGTCTTCGCCGCACATGCGGCGCGCAATCCTGACAAGGAAGCGCTGGTCTGCGGCGATCGGCGCGTCAGCTATCGCGAGTTGAAGCAACGAATCCGCGCGGTGGCCGGCGGCCTTGCAAGGCATGGCGTCGGCGCCGGCGACGCCATTGTTCTGTATCTGCCGAACGGGATTCCCTTCGTCGAGTTGCTGTATGCCGCGTTTTCGCTCGGAGCCAGGGTGGTGCCGGTGACAACGCGGAATACCATTCGCGAGCTGAAATACTTTTGCGAGGACAGCGCCGCCAAGATCGTAGTCTGCGACGATCGCAGTATCGATGGTGTTCGTTCCATCCTCGCCGACGTTCCAGGCTTGAAGGCGATCACCACCGGTACGCCGCAGGGCGGCTTCATCTCCTATGATGACGTAACGGATGGTGGTTTTGCGCTGCCCTCCATCTCGCTCGATCATGATCTTGCGATGATCCTTTATACGTCCGGAACGACCGGGCGCCCAAAAGGCGTGTTGCTGACGCATGCCAATATTTTGGTGAACCACGGTTTCATGAACGGGACGGATTGGGGCATCAACCACGTCGACCGGTTTCTGGTGGTGTCGCCGCTGGCGCATCGCGCGGGGCTTGGCCGCCTGATGAATGCGATGACGCTCGGCGGCACGCTCGTCATCCTTCCAGGGTTCGATGCCGATGAGATCGTCGCCACGATGGAGCGCGAGGCGATCACGGTGTTCGGTATGGTGCCGACGATCTGCCGGATGTTGCTGCCGACGCTGGAGCAAGCGCCTGATAAGGCGCGCACGCTGCGGCTGGTAGCGGTGACCGGCGAAGCGTTTCCGGTTGAACTGAAGAAACGGTTTCTCGCGCTGCTGCCGCACACGCGGCTAGTGTCGTTCTTTGGAATGACCGAGGCCGGTGCCGTTTCGAACCTGTCGCACGAGGAGCAATTCTCGCATCCGCAGTCGGTCGGCCGCGCCGCACCCGGCGTCGAAGTGCGCGTGGTCTCGCCGGATGGCATCGATGTCGCGGACGGGATGGTCGGCGAACTCATCGTGCGATCCGGTCAGCCCGGTACCTTCACCGTGATGAAGGGCTATCTCAATCGCAGCGAGGACACCGCGAAGGTGCTCGTCGATGGCTGGTTCTATACCGGAGACCTCGGCTATCGCGATGCCGACGGCTATCTCTATATCGTCGACCGTAAGAAGGACATGATCCTGAGCGGCGGCTTCAATATCTACTCCAAGGAAGTCGAGCGCACCATTCTCGAGATTGGTGGCGTGGTCGATGCCGCCGTCATCGGCATTCCCGACCCTGAATTCGGCGAAGCCGTTGTTGCCTTCGTCGAGCGTAACCCGAATGGCGTGACACTGACCGGCGAGCAGGTGATCGCACACTGTCGCGAAGCGATCGCGGGCTACAAGAAGCCACGCCACGTGCATTTCGTCGATGCGCTGCCGCGCAACGCGGTCGGCAAGGTGCTCAAGCACCAGTTGGCGGAGCAGGCGCGCGCGCTCCATTCCGAGGCCAAGGTCACCCAGGGATAAGACGATGACGATATCGGTTGTGGGTGCGCATTGGATCGACGGTGAGTGGATCCCAAGCGCGGGTGCGACGAAGTTTCAAGCCGTTAGCCCGGTTGACGGTGCGGTGATCGGGAGCGTGCCGGAAGGCGGTCAGGCGGCGGCGGAAGCCGCGATTGCTGCGGCGCGCCGCACATTCTTCCAGTCGCAATGGGCGTCGTCGCCACGCCTGCGCGCCGAGGTGCTGCTGGCGCAAGCCGCGAGCGTCGAAGCGCGCAGCGATGACTTGAGTCGGCTGCTGTCGATCGAGACCGGCAAGCTGATTGGTGTCGCTCGTATGGAGATTGCGGCGGCTGCTTCGGAGTTGCGTTACTATGCGGGGCTGGCGCGTGCCGTTGCCGGCCGCATGTTCGAAATCGAGCCCGGCGTCTATTCGCATCTGGTGCGCGAGCCGGCGGGCGTCGCAGCCATCATCACGCCATGGAATGCGCCGGCCATTCTGCTGGTGCGTTCGCTCGGTCCGGCGCTGGCGGCCGGTTGCACCGTTGTGATGAAGCCTGCGCCGCAATCAAGCCTGTTCCACACCGCGTTTCTGCGCTGTCTGGCTGATGTGCCCGCGCTGCCGGCAGGTGTGCTCAATAGTTTTTGCGAAGCTGGAAGTGCCGGTGGTGAGCTTCTGGTCGAATCGCCGGACGTCGATGTGTTGAGTTTCACCGGTTCGGCTGCGATCGGGCGAAGGATCATGGCGGCGGCGTCGGGCACGCTCAAGCGGCTCAATCTCGAGCTTGGCGGCAAGGCTCCCGCGATCGTGTTCGAGGATTGGGATGTCGGCACCATCGCGCCGCAACTCGCGGCCGCGGGCCTCGTTCTTTCCGGCCAGCAATGCACGGCATTGAGCCGCGTGCTGGTGCATGAGAGCCGCTACGATGCGCTGGCGAAAGCACTCGGTGCGGCGCTGGCGGCGATGCGGGTCGGGCGTGGTGACGATGAGCGCAGCGAAATCGGTCCCTTGATCGACATTCGCTCGCGCGAGCGTGTGCAGCGTCTGGTCGAAGCCCATGCGGACAAGGCGCTGCTCAAAGGGGGGGTGCCGAGGGGGTTGCCATCAGGCGGCGCGTATCTCAGTCCGAGTTTGTTGGCGGTTGACGATATGGGATCGCCGATCGTGCAAGACGAGATCTTCGGCCCGGTACTCAACATCGAGCGGTTTACCACCGAGGCTGAAGCCGTCGCCAAGGCCAATGCCACGCGTTACGGCCTTGCGGCTAGCGTATGGACCCATGACCTCGATCGGGCCTATCGCGTCAGTCGCTCGCTGCGCAGCGGTACGGTCTGGCTCAACGATCACAACAAGCTGTTCCCGGAAGCGGAAACCGGTGGTCACCGCGACAGCGGTTTCGGCCGGTTGCACGGCATGGATGGCCTCAATGAATTCCTCTCGACGAAGCATATCTATCATCGCTTCGGGCGCGTTCGGGAGTTCGCATGAGCCACAGCGGCTAATGGCTGATGCAGGCGCGGGTCATTCGTCGGTGAGCAGCCGCTCCGACAGGAAGTCGATAAAGGCGCGGGTCTTGCGTGGCATCCGGCGGCGGCCTGAATAGAAGGCCGATGCCTGCAATGGCGGGCTGCGCCAGTTTGGTAACAGCCGTACCAGACGTTTGGCGGCGACGTCGTTTTTGCACATCACGTTGGGCAGAATGCCCAGCCCCAGACCGCCGATAGTGATCTCGCGCGCCATTCCGATGTTGTTCACCACGACTCTGGCATCGATATCGATCACCTTCTCCGCGGTACTGGACAAAAAATTCCACACGCCTTCGTCGCGCTGATGGTCGGTGACGATGCAATCATGATTCTGGACGTCTTCAATTTTGGTGATGCTGCCTTTGCGCTTGAGATACTCGGGGCTGGCGTAAATGCCGCGCGACAACGAGGTGAAAACTTTCACCGGCAGATGCGAATTACGAGGCGGACCGAGATGGATCGCGACGTCGTATGGCTCCTGCGAGAGATCCACCCAACGGTTGTTGATTTCGATGATCAATTGAATATGCGGATGTATGATGCCGAATTCGGCGACCAGGCGTCCGAGCCATGATACGCCGAAATCGACCGGCAGGCTGGCGCGCAGCACGCCGCTCAACTCGGTTTGCAGTTTGGAGGCTTCGAAGCCGGCATCCTCGATTTCGGAAATGATCCGCTGGGTATGATCGTAGACGACCCGGCCGATATCGGTCAGCGCCGCGACCTTGCGGCCCCGCTTGAGGAGTTGTGATCCGAGCTGGTGCTCGAGGATCGACAGTTTGCGACTAATCGTCGATTTCGGCACGCGTAGCCTGTCCGCGGCCCGCGTCAGGCTTTGTGCATTGACTACCTCGTAGAACAGTACGAGGGCGTTGAGATCGAGCTTTGTCGTCATCCGCGATCCGATCCGTTGTCTCGTTCAGTGTCCGGTCGTGGGCGCCTCGTCAATAGTACATCGATCAAAGCATGGTTATTCGCGACGTTTGGTCACTTAGGCGCGCGATGGCTTCGGCTATTCTTGTTGGCGGTGCTGGGGCCGATATCTTCGCCCCAGCGTTGCACCAGGCCGCTGTCGATACCGAACAGATCCAGCGCGCGTCCCACGGTGTGATCGATGATCTCCTCGATGGTCTTCGGCATCGGATAGAACGCCGGGACCGGCGGCATGATGATGGCGCCGATCTCGGTCGCTTGTACCATATTGCGAAGATGGCCAAGATGCAGCGGTGTTTCACGCACCATCAGCACCAGCCGTCGCCGCTCCTTCAGCACGACGTCCGCGGCGCGGGTCAGCAAGTTGGCGGTCACGCCGGTCGCGATCTGCGATAGGCTGTGAATCGAGCAGGGCGCGACAATCATGCCGAGTGTAGCGAAGGAGCCGCTGGAGATCGCCGCGCCGACATCGTCGACATTGTGAACCGTGTGGCTCAGTTTTTCGATGTCGGAGACGCTGCGTCCGCACTCTTGAATGAGAGCGATCCGGGCCGAGCGAGACATCACCAGGTGCGTTTCTATGCCGACGTTACGCAGGATTTCGAGCGCGCGGATACCGTAAGCGATCCCTGACGCTCCGCTAATTCCGACAATTAATCGTTTCGAGGTTGAGGTCATCGCTTTTGGCCTCCGCCGGATTGCGCGGACCAGCCTTGAAGGGCTGCGAGCGTGACGGTCGGATCAATACAGGTTTCAAGGTCGATCTCGTCCTGGCCGGGGACGCGGATGCGGGTGAAGCGGAATTCTGGTGCGCCGATCGGCACGGTGGCGTCCATGCCCATCTTAGCGCCGTAACCGTCGTCGGTGGAGGGATCGAGCTTTGAGCCCTGCGCGCCACTGACGATGACAAGGTCGCGGTCGGCCTGGAAGCGGGTCGCAACGGCCCACTCGACGCTGCGGGGATCGTGAATGTCGACGTCCTCGTCAACCACGATCACATGCTTGACGTCATAATGCGCGGCGAAACACGCCATAATGACATTCTTGGCCTCACCGCGATGTCGCGCCCGCATCTGCACATAGAGATGATAGCGGCCGACGCCGCCCAGCGCGAGATGGACGTCTTTCACCGACGGGAAGGTGCGCCGGATAGTGTCGAGGATTGTTGCCTCGCGCGGGATCGCACCGAGCAACAGGTGTTCTAGTGCACCGCCGACGATGGTGTGGAACAACGGATCATACCGGTGGGTGATGCGATCGACGGTGATGACGTGACGTTCAGCCCGCTCGCCGTAGTATTGCGGAAATTCACCGAACGGGCCCTCCGGCGCGCGTGTATTGGCTCTGATGCGGCCCTCGATGACGATCTCGGCGTTCGCCGGCACGCGAATCTCGTTGCCGATGCATTTGACGACATCGAGGGGGGCACCGCCGAGTGCGCCGGCGACTTCAAGTTCATCCATGTTGAGCGGGACGATGGCCTGTGACGCCAGCAGGCACGCGGGATCCGCGCCGATGACGATGGCGACATCGAGATCGTTGCCGGCAGCCTCTGCTTCACTGAAGAACGCGAGCGTGTGGCGGGGCAGCAGCAGCACGCCGAGCTCGCGCCCATTTGAAACTTGAAGGCGATGGATCGCGACGTGATATAGGCGCCGCTATCATGCTCATTATGGGTTGGGACCGGCAACAGCGACAGCAGATCGCCGTCGTTATGAACGACTTGTTGGCAGGGCGCATTCTTGATTTCCACCCAGGGAAGCGGTTTGGCAACGGCGTTTTGGAAAACCTCAAGCAGCGTCGCGCCATCAAGTCCGAGCGATTCGGCCATCCAGTTTCGATCCGACAACAATCCCGAGATCACGGAGATATTGCTGTTACCGGCCGCGGGAAACAGCGTCGATTTGCGGCCGTCGAGCCGATTTGCGATGCCGCCAAGCTCATGCTTCAGCTTGATGCCGGGTTTCATGATCGCGAGCCGACCCGTTGCCTCGAGATGCGCGAGCCAGGGGCGCAGAGCCATATCCCTGCGTTGTGACGATGCTGCCGTATTCTCGTGAGCCATGCTTGCGTCCCTTATTGAACGCGCGCCAGCTTAGTCAGGCGAAGGCCGACTTCTATTAATTTATATCGATATGGGCCATAGTTGCGATTGATGGCTGGAGTACACGATGGAATTGCGTTCGTTGCAATATTTTGTGGCGATGTACGAGGAAGGGTCGGTATCGCGCGCGGCGCGCCGGCTCAACATCGTTCAGCCGGCCATGAGCCATCAGTTGGCCAATCTCGAGGATGAACTCGGCCATCCGTTGTTTCAGCGCACGCCGAAAGGGCTGATCCCGACAAACGCCGGGCATGATGCGTATCGACTGTTTCTCCCGATTCTTCGCTCCGTCGAGACGGCGCGGCAGGAACTGTCGGCGCCGCGTAATACAGTGCAGGGCCATGTCGCGGTCGGTGTTGTGGCATCTGTCGCGTATAATGCCTTGTCGGAAACGCTGGCGCTGTTCAGTGCGAAGTATCCGCATGTCACGCTGCGGATCACGGATGGCTATACCAGTGAGTTGCTGCAAATGCAGCGCGCCGGGCAACTCGATCTGGTGGTCATCAATGCGTCGGCGAAGCGCGATGAATATCAGCAGATTGATCTGATTTCCGAAGACCTTGTCGTGGTCGGTCCGGCCGACATGGCGGTACCGGACGATGGGATCAGGTTCGAGACTATCGATCATCGCCGGCTGGTCATTCCGTCGCCGCGGCACGGCCTGCGGGCGGTTCTCGACGAGGCGGCGGAGCGGCATGGCGTCAAGCTGCTGCCGCGCTATGAATTCGATGAGATCAGCACTATCGAGAATTTCATCGTCAACATCGGTTTCCAGACCATCCTGCCACCGCTCGCGGTCGCAAATGCCCTGCGGTCGGGCCTTCTGCGGTGCGTCCCATTGTCGCCACGCATTTCCCGCCAACTTGTCGGTGTGCATCATACCGCGCGCCCGCTCAGTCACGCGGCGACGATGTTTGTCGAGGCTTTGCGGGAACGTCTGGTTGTGGTGCAGCAGGAATTAAGGCTTTAGGGCGTAGTTCCGAAGTGTCTCCCTGCCGTTGCGGCGGTTGCTGACGCCGATCGTGAGCGGGCGGGTTTGTTGCCGAACTGGACGCCGCCTCCGCCATTGTGATAGCTGAAACGTTTGATCGCGGTTGCCGTGCGCACAGCCGCCCGTCTCTGGGAGATGTCGATGTCAACTGCGCTACGGATCGCCCATGGTGCGTTCGGGCGGGTCGCGCTGCTCGATATGGACGCGTCGTTGGTCCGCCACGCGCATCCGCATTGCCACGTCCTGCTTAAGGTTGAGGGCGGCGATACCCATTTCATCGTCGGCGACCGGGTCGTCCCGCTGACGGATACCACCGCCGTTTTTGTCGATGGCTGGCGGCCGCACGCCTATATTCATGATCCGTCACGGCCACGCACCCTGATCCTGGCGTTGTATATCGAGCCGCACTGGCTGCAGATTTTTCGCTCGTCATGGGCGGCGAGCGGAGCGCCGGGTTTCTTCGCCCAACCTTGCGGCGAGATTCCAGCGCGTATCCGGGCCTTGGCGCATGACCTCGCGGTGGTGATGATGGCTCACCCCGACAGTCGCGGGGATCAGGAAAAGTTGTTATCGGACTTGATGATCGCGGTGATCGAGCAGTTCACGGAGTGGCGTAACGGCCCCTCGATCCGCGAAATGAGCGGCGCAACCCGGCTCGATTGGCGGATTCGACGTGTCGCGGACAGTATCCGTGCCGATGCCACGGCAAATATCGACATCGGCCGGCTGGCGCGAGAAGCCGGTTTGTCGCGTTCGCACTTCTTCCGATTGTTCGAATCCTCGGTCGGCGTACCGCCACGGGTGTTCCACAACGTGGTGCGGCTCGAGCACGCCATCAATGCAGTGGTGACGGGCGATGCTCGCCTCGCCGAGGTCGGCGCGCGGCTCGGATTTGATATTCCGGCGCATTTCACGCGGTTTTTCCGCAATCATACCGGCGTTTCGCCGAGTGAGTTCCGCGCGGTCTCGCGGTTGGCCAACTGATAAATTTGCCGCATTGCAACATAACGAATAGGACGCATTGGTAAGTCGTGAGAGTGGGCGGTATGGCCACTCCCGGGTGGATTTTCCAGAACGGGCTGCAAGCGGGCCATGAAGGCCGCGACCGCGAGGCAGCGCCATATGGGCCACCCAGCCGCCACTCCCTCATCCGCCACGGCGCAGGACAGCGCCTGGATCGGCCGTTCGATGGAACGGGTCGAGGATGCGGCGCTGTTGTCGGGCAACGGCCGCTTCATTGATGATCTCGGCGTTCGCCCCGGCACGTTATATGCCGCGATCCTGCGTTCGCCGCATGCTCACGCCGATATTCTGTCGATCGATACGATGGCCGCCAAAGCCGCGCCCGGTGTTGCGGCCGTACTGGTTGGCGCCGACGTCAAGGCACTGACCGCGAGCCTTGTGGTCGGCGTCAAAGCGCCGGTCGAGTGCTGGCCGATCGCGATGGATCGCGTGCGTTATGTCGGCGAACCCGTCGCAGTCGTGGTGGCGAGCGATCGCTACAAGGCCGAGGATGCGCTTGACCTCATCGACGTGCGATATGCGCCGCGTCCGTCGGTGATCGATCCGCTCGCGGCGATTACGCCCGGCGCGCCGCTGGTCCACGACGGATTCCCCAATAACGTCGCAAGCGATCGCCACTTCAGCTACGGCGATCCGGAAGGCGCGTTCGCTTCGGCCGCGCATCGCATCGCCATCGATATCAACTATCCGCGCAACTCCTGCACGCCTATCGAAACCTACGGTGTGATTGCGGAATACAACGTCAACGATGGCGCTTACGATATTCTTGCGAATTTCCAGGGGCCGTTCAGCATTCATGCGGTGATCTCGCGCGCGCTGAAATTGCCGGGCAACCGCGTGCGGTTGCGCACGCCGCCGGATTCCGGTGGCAGCTTTGGCGTCAAGCAAGGCGTGTTTCCGTACATCGTGCTGATTGCCGCCGCGGCACGCGTGGCGGGGCGGCCGGTCAAATGGATCGAAGACCGGCTTGAGCACCTGTGTGCGTCCAACTCAGCGACCAACCGCGCCACAACGCTGTCGGCAGCGGTGGATGCGACTGGCAAGGTCCTGGCGCTGGATTGGGATCAGGTCGAGGATTGCGGCGCACATCTGCGTGCACCGGAGCCGGCAACGCTCTATCGGATGCATGGCAACCTTACGGGTGCGTATGACATTCGACACATGCGTGTGCGCAATCGTGTCATCGTCACCAACAAGACACCGACCGGGCTCAATCGTGGCTTCGGGGGACCACAGGTCTATTTCGCGCTCGAACGTCTAATGCAGTGTATTGCGGTCGAACTCGATCTCGATCCGCTCGACGTGATCCAGCGCAACGTGGTGCCGAACGGCGCATTTCCATATCGCACGGCGCCGGGCGCGCTGCTGGATTCCGGGGATTACGTGAAGGCGCTCGAACTCGGCGTATCAAGCGGTGGGCTCGAGGAGTTGAAAGCGCGCCGCGCCGCTGCGCGCGCTGAAGGTCGCATTTATGGCATTGGCTACGCCGCCATCGTCGAGCCGAGCGTGTCCAACATGGGCTATCTCTCGACAGTGCTGACGCCGGCCGAGCGCCGTAAGGCCGGGCCGAAGAACGGCGCACAGGCGACCGCGACGGTGTCGATTGATCCGGTCGGTGCGGTGTCGGTTCATATCTCGTCAGTGCCGCAAGGGCAGGGCCATCGCACGGTTGTTTCGCAGGTGATCGCCGACATCTTCGGCGTCAAACCACAGGATGTCCGCGTCAACACCGAGGTGGACACTGCGAAGGATGCATGGTCGATCGCGTCTGGCAACTATTCTAGCCGGTTCGCCGCCGCCGTCGCCGGCACAGTGAAGATCGCGGCCGATCGCATTGCTGCGCGGCTGAAGCGGATCGCCGCGAGCCATCTCAATGTCGAAGCCGACGACGTGACATTCAGCAACGGCAAGGTGCATTCGCAGAGCAATCCGGACAATGCGATGCCGTTCGCCCGCGTTGCGGCGCTGAGCCATTGGTCGCCTGGATCGCTGCCCGACGATGTGGGACACACTATTCGTGAAACCGCGTTCTGGACACCGCCGGAACTGGCTGCGCCCGATGATGCGGATCGCATCAATTCGTCGCTCTGCCACGGCTTTATCTTTGATTATTGCGGCGTGGAGATTGATCGCGTCACCGGCGAGGTGCGGATTGATCGCTACGTCACAACGCACGACTGCGGCACCATTCTGCATCCGGGCATGGTGGACGGTCAGATTCGTGGCGGCTTCGGTCAGGGTTTTGGTGCGGCGCTGCTGGAGGAATTCGCTTACGCGCCGGACGGCAGTTTCCTCGCCGGTACGTTCGCTGATTACCTGGTCCCAACAGCGACGGAAATTCCCGAGCCGGTGATCCTGCATATGGAAACGCCGTCGCCATTCACGCCGCTCGGTGCGAAAGGTGTCGGCGAGGGCAACTGCATGTCGACGCCGGTGTGCATCGCCAATGCGGTCGCCGATGCATTGGGCCAGAAGGATATCGTGTTGCCGCTGGTGCCAGCGCGCGTTCGTGCGATGAT
>Ga0209952_1002945_pt1 | contig 12286 bp, 12 predicted proteins | sample ThiBiot_750_biof_2_FD_183951 | JGI IMG/M metagenome (GOLD analysis project Ga0209952, IMG submission 183951) | Wastewater bioreactor microbial communities from Cape Town, South Africa - Thiocy_cont_750_biof (SPAdes) | ecosystem: Engineered > Bioreactor > Thiocyanate-remediating >...
TGGATTAAGAAAATAAAAAAGGGCGACCGATGAACGGCCGCCCTTTTTTATTCAGGGCTTCCAGAAGCCCGCCTGCTGTTTCGTTGCGATGTTGAGACGATTCCAGACGTTGATGGTGGCGATCGTCAGAAGCAGAGAGACGATATCGGTCTCGTTGTAATGGCGGATCAGTTCGTCCCAGATTTTGTCGGGGACGGGGTCATCCCTGTCGCTCAGCCGCGTCATGGCTTCGGTGAGCGCGAGCGCCGCGCGTTCGGCGGCCGTGAAGTAGGGCGTGTCACGCCATGCCGCGACGGCGAAGAGCCGCTCATCGGTTTCGCCAGCCTTCTTCGCGATCCGCCAATGGCCGTCGATACAGACGCTGCATCCATTGATCTGGCTGGCACGCAGGCACAACAGTTCATGGAATGTCGTGGGAATATTGCCTTTTTTCGCGGCTTCATTCAGCGCGCCGAGCGCCTTCATGGCGTCGGGATTAAGCAAAGCAGGGTTGTTCATACGGGGTTGCATCGGAAACCTCCTTCTTGGATTTTTGATCGCCCGGTTCCGGCCATTGTCACATTCGGCCGGAGCGGTTCGTCAGAGGGGTGACGGAGCAGACTGCGGAGATGTGACCGATGAGCGAAAATAATTTTCTGGCGGAGAGGTTCGAGGCCAACCGGGGGCATCTGCGTGCTGTCGCCTACCGGATGCTCGGTTCGCGCAGCGAGGCGGAAGATGCGGTTCAGGAAGCCTGGCTGCGGCTCGGCCGTACCGATGGCGGCGGCATCGACAATCTTGGCGGCTGGCTCACGACCGTGGTCGCGCGGATCTGTCTCGACATGCTGCGCACGCGCAAGTCGCGACGGGAGGAACAACTCGGCCCGCACGTGCCAGAGCCTGCCGCCGACAACGAAAACGGCGAACAGGAAGTTGCCGATTCCGTCGGCGCGGCGTTGTTGATCGTGCTTGATACGCTGACTCCCGCCGAGCGGCTGGCCTTCGTGCTGCATGACATGTTCGCGGTGCCGTTCGAGGACATCGCGCCGATTGTCGGGCGTCAGCCTGCCGCCGCAAGACAATTGGCGAGTCGCGCCCGCCGCCGCGTGCAGGGTGCCTCCGCGAAATCCGATGGTGAAATGCCTGAGGCCGATCTCAGCCGGCAGCGCGTGATTGTCGATGCGTTTCTCGCGGCGTCCAAGAATGGCGACTTCGAAGCGCTGTTGTCCGTGCTCGATCCGGAGGTCGTGTTCAGGTCGGATGCGGTGGCGGTGAAGATGGGTGGCGCGGCCGAGCTGCGCGGCGCGGAGGCGGTGGCCAACACTTTCAAGGGCCGCGCGCAGGCGGCGCAGCCGGCGGTGGTCGATGGGGCGATGGCGATTGCCGTGGTGTTCGGTGGACGGCTTCGGCTCATACTGGAGCTTCAGATCGTGGGCGATCGCATCGCAGCCATTCAGGCCGTTGCCGATCCAGACAGGCTGCAGGGTTTCGACGTGGCGATGCTCAACACATAAAAAAACGCCCCGGCAAATGCCGGGGCGAAGTCTTGGGAGAAGTGGTTCGTCGTGATCAGGCGGCCTGTTTGCCGCCGGTCTCGACGGGTTTCGCCTCGACCGGTTTCGGCGCGGCGCCAGTGGTCGTGATCGGAATCTGGCGCGGTTTGGCGGCTTCCGGGATCTCGCGAACGAGATCGACATGGAGCAGTCCGTTCTCGAGCGAGGCGTTCTTCACCTGCACGAAATCGGCAAGCTGGAAGGTACGCTCGAAGGCGCGCGAGGCGATGCCGCGATAGAGCAGTTCGTTCTTGCTGTTCTCGTTCGCGACCTTCTCGCCCTTGATCGTCAGCGTGTTTTCCTTCGCGACGATGGAGATGTCATTCTGCGAGAAGCCGGAGACGGCGACCGTAATTCGGAAGTCGTTCTCGCCAGTCCGCTCGATGTTGTAGGGCGGATAGCCTGACGCGCCGTCGCCCGACGCCTGGTCGAGCAGCGAGAAAAGGCGGTCGAAACCGACGGTGGAACGATAGAACGGGGTGAGATCAAAGGTACGCATGGTTCAGTCCTCCAGTGAGCGACCGACGCGTCTGTCAGCAAGGCATCTCATGCCGCGAGCGGCACGATGTCTTGCGGGCAAAACGCGCGGCTCTTTTTCCAAAGAGCAGACAACCCGCCGATCTGGCCGGGTTTTCGTTCTGCGTGCAGCCTTAACTGGCCTGCACGAAACTGATATGGAGATGCTCCCGGGACGTTCAAGAGGAGACGGTACCTTGCGAATGTCCATATTTTCCCGCCATTGCCTGTCTTCGGCCCCCTCATGACGCTGGTTTCGATTCCCGCCAATCCGGTTCCGGAGGACGTCGTCTCCGGCACGATCAAGGCCCGCGACGGCGTTGAGTTGCGCTTCGCGCGATGGTCGCCGCCCGCCGGACGCAAGGGCACCGTCTGCGTGTTCACCGGGCGCGGCGAATGCATCGAGAAATATTTCGAGACGGTGCGCGATTTGCGCGCGCGCGGGTTTGCGGTCGCGATGATCGACTGGCGCGGGCAGGGTCATTCGGCGCGGCAGTTGAGCGATCCGCGTAAAGGCTATGTCCGCAACTTCAGGGACTACGAGGCGGATGTCGCAGCCTTCGTGCAGCAGGTGGTGATGCCGGATTGCCCGCCGCCTTACTTTGCGCTGGCGCATTCGATGGGCGGCGCGGTGCTGCTGCGGGTGCTGCATGGCGGCTCGCGCTGGTTCGACCGCATCGTGATGACGGCGCCGATGATCGATCTGCCAGGGCGAACGACCGGCTGGCCGATCCGCACTTTGATCCGCACCATGCGTTTCGCCGGCATGGGCGGAAACTACATTCCCGGCGGCAGCGACAAACTCGTCGGCACCGGGCCGTTCGCGGACAATCCGGTGACGAGCGACCCGGTGCGCTACGCGCGCAACGCCGGGATATTGGAAGAAGACCCGACGCTGGGCATCGCCGCGCCGACGGTCGGCTGGACCGATGCGGCGTTCCGCACCATCCTCGGCTTTCGCGCCACGACCTATCCCTCACGCATCCGCCAGCCGCTGCTGCTGCTTGCGGCGGGGCATGACACGGTGGTTTCGACGGCTGCGATCGAGGAGTTCGCCTATCATCTGCGGACGGGATCGCATCTCGTCATCGCAGGCTCGAGACACGAAATCCTGCAGGAGCAGGACCGCTACCGCGCGCAATTCTGGGCGGCGTTCGACGCCTTCGTTCCCGGCACGCCGCTGTTCTGACGCGCAGGCGTCTGCGCCTTCACAGCAGATGCAGCTTCATGATCTTGTCGACGGCGAGGTAGCCGCCCAACAGGATCATCGAAACCAGGAAGCAGCGCCGGAAGGTTTCGGCGGGCAGGCGCTGGCGCAGCAACTGGCCGAGATACATGCCGATCAGCGAGGTCACGAGGCCAAGCGTCGAGGGCATGGCCACCTCCCATGTGAGAATGCCGCTATGCGTGAGATTGAACAGCATCGCCACGGTGGAGGTGGTGAAGAACACACCGAGCGCCTGGATGAATTCGTCGCGCTCCATGCCGATGGCCTGGAGGTAGGGCATCGTCGGGATCGCCTGCATGCCGGTGGCGGCCGCGATCAGCCCTGACGTGTAGCCGCAAACGACTCCGATCCACGTCTCCTTTCCCTTCGGCAGATAGAATTGGGCGCGCATCAGCGCGATGATGGAATAGACCACCAGCAGGATGCCGAGCAGGATCGTGCCGTAAGGCGCATAGGGGCCGGAGAGAAATCCCGTGCCCGACCAGACGCCGAGACAGGTGCATAGCAGCAGCGGCCATAGCCGCCTGAGAATGTCGGCCAGATAGGGCCCGTTGAAGGTCTGCCAGATGTTGGTGAGGATCGCCGGAACGATGACGAGGGCGATGGCGTGTGCGGTCGACATGCTGGTCGAGAGCAGGCCGATCACGATGGTCGGCAAAGCCATGCCGATCACGCCTTTGACGAATCCGGCAACCATGAAAACGAGAGCGATGGCGAAGAGAATCGGGTCGAACATGGCGCGCACATTGACCAAGTCGGTGCCCGTGCACAATGTGGAGGTTACGCAGAAAGCCTTCGGATTTTACGAAGGCTGAGGAAAAGATGGGAGGTAACCCGTGCGGCCGTTCGATCTCGTCGACCTCAATCTGTTCGTCGCGGTGGCCGAGGCGGGCAACATCACCCGCGCCGCGAGCCGCGTGGGCCTCGCGCTTGCTTCCGCCAGCGCACGGATCAGGCATCTGGAGGAGGCGCTCGGCGTCGCGCTGCTGGAGCGGCAGCGGCTTGGCGTCAGGCTGACGCCGGCCGGCGAAAAGCTGCTCGATCATGCGCGGCTGGTGCTGCACCAGGTCGCCGAGATGCGCAGCGAAGCAGCCTCTTATACCGGGGGCGTGAAGGGGCACATCCACATCCTGTCCAACACGTCAGCGACCAGCGAACATCTGCCGTGTACGCTGGCGGCGTTTCTGGCCAAGCATCCCGCGATCAGCATCGATGTCGAGGAACGCAAGAGCCCGGACATCGCGCTCGCGCTGGTCTCGGGCGTCGGTGACATCGGCATCGCGGCCGAAAGCGTGATGGGCGAGGGGCTCGATCATTTCCGCTTCTGCGACGACCGGCTGGTGCTGATCTGCGCGCGCGCGGATGAACTGGCGCGACGGCGCCAAGTCGGCTTCTCCGAGATTGCAGATCGTCCCTTTGTCGGTCTCTCCGAAGTCTCGGCGTTGCAGGATCACCTTGCCGCTCATGCCGCGCGGCTCGGGCGCAGGCTCAATATGCGCGCGCGGATCAAAACATTCGATGCGGTCGGGCGGCTGGTGGAAGCGGGCGTCGGCGTTGCGGTTATCCCCGAGATCGCAGCGCGACGCTGCACCGAGAGGATGAAACTCAAGGCGGTGCGGATCAGGGATCCGTGGGCCGAACGGCAATTGGCGGTCGCGACGCGGGCAGGGCACGCCTTGCCGAAGGCGGCGCGCCAGTTTGTCGATTACCTCAAGACGGTCGCGAAGGCGTAAAGGCTCACGCCTGCAGCATTTTAAGCACGCTATCGTGCAGTCGCTTGTCGCCGGAGGCGACGATGCGCCCGCCCTTCTCCGCGCTTTCGCCTTCCCATGTGGTCATGATGCCGCCCGCGCCATGCACGATCGGGATCAGCGCCGCGACGTCGTGCGGCTTCAGTTCGGTCTCGATGACGATGTCGAGATGGCCGGAGGCGAGCATGCAATAGGAGTAGCAATCGCCGCCGTAACGCGACAGTTGCACTTCCTGCTCAATCTTGCCGAACTGCGCGCGGTCGGCGTCGTTCATCAGGCGGGGGCTCGTGGTGAACAGCGTCGCTTCGGCGAGCGAAGCGCAGCGGCAAGATTGAGCACTGCGTTTTCCATTGCGGCCCTGATAGAGCGCCGCGCCGTTGTCGCCGGAAAACCGCTCGCCGATATAGGGCTGGTGCATCATGCCGTAGGCGGGCTGGCCGCGGTGGGTGAGTGCGATCAGCGTGCCCCAGATCGGCATGCCGGAAATGAACGATTTGGTGCCGTCGATCGGATCCAGCACCCAGACATATTCGGCATCGGGACGTTCGGTCCCGAATTCCTCGCCGATGATGCCATGCTGGGGGAAACTGTCCTTGATCATCCGTCGCATCACCGCCTCGGCGCCGCGGTCGGCTTCGGTGACGGGATCGAGGTCGCGCCCGGTATTCTTGTTGTCGATACCGAGCGAGGTGCGGAAGAACGGCAGGATGGTGTCGCCGGAGGCGGAAGCCAGACGTTCGATGAAGGCAGTGAAATCGATGACCGTCACGGAGAACCTTTTGTTGTTTGCTGCTGTGGGCCTGCGCGCCGCGTCGCTGCCTTGTGTTGCTGTTAACGTCTTGGAATTCAACACTCTAAAAAAGAGTGTAGCCCGGAGCCGATGCGGGGAAGCAAAAGAATCCGTACCGTGGACAATTTCTGATCGAGGATTCTATTCAAGCGCTGCAACATGAATGACTGTCATAAAACTGACTTTTAAATTCATAATTTGGTCTAAGGCTTAGCGGCCGAGCAGCGCGGTTAACATTATAACCGATTGAAATCACAGAGCCGTTATCTGGAACTCTCGTGCAGTTTTGCTGTTTTGATATGCGTACACCGCATGGCAAATAATGAAAATGGACTTGAATTCAGTTGCGTTGCAATGCATATTGATGCGGTGCAATAGCGCGATGCGCTGTTGCTGCCCTCCTTGGGCGTTTCCTCCCTAGACTTAGGCCACTCGCTTGCGGGTGGCCTTTTTTCTTGCCCGCATGTTTTCCGGCGATGTCCTTGGCACCGGTCGCACCAATCCATGCGCCTCGCATAAGCAAGCCGGGAGAACGGGCCGAAAGGGCAGTCGCGTCGAAAGGAAGCCCGGAGTTACTCCGCCGCCGCCTCGAAGGGGCCGGAGGAATCGAAGCGCAGCGCCGTCAGTGCTTCCGCAAGAGCAGAGAAATCGGCCGCGACTTTCCGGAATTGCGGGCCGCGTTCGCGCCGCCGCTCGTCCATGTAGATCGCGCGGTTGAGCTCGATCTGGATCGTGTGCAGCCCGCTTGCGGGATTGCCGTAATGCTCGGTGATGAAGCCGCCGGCATAAGGCTTGTTGCGGCCGACGCTGTAGCCGAGTGCAGTGAAGGTTTCTTCCACCGCGTCAGCGAGCATGCCTGCGCAGGATGTGCCGTAGCGATCGCCGAGCACGACATCGGGGCGGCGCTTGTCTTCGCGCGAGACGCCGATCGAAGGCATCGAGTGGCAATCGGCGACAATGGCGTAGCCGAACATCTGCTGCGCCTTGGTCGCGAGTCGCCGTAGCGCGCGGTGATAAGGCTTGTAGAGCAGGTCGATCCGCGCCAGCGCCTCGTCCACCGCAAGGCGTTCGCGGTAGATTTCCTGCCCGTCGCCGACGACGCGGGGAATGGTGCCCAATCCGCCCGCGACCCGCATCGAGCGGGTGTTGGCGAAGCTCGGCAGCCGGTCGTCGAACATCCGGGGGTCCAACTCGTAGGGCTCGCGATTGACGTCGACATAGCAGCGCGGGAAATGCACCCGCATCACCGGAAAGCCCTCGTCGGCGAGGTGGCCGACGATCTCGTCCATGAAGGAATCCTCCGACCGGCGCAGCGCCTCATGGTCGATGCGCGTCGCGGCGAGGAATTCAGCCGGGTAGACCGAGCCCGAATGGGGCGAGTTGAAGATGATCGGGGCGCGCCATGTCTCCGGTTCGTGAATTTCGAACGGAGGGGAAATTGCGTCGTCAAACTCGTCGATCATTGGACTCCCTCAGGCAGCCATGCACCGGCGCGGTGGCCGGGCGTGACGCCCTTCTCTATAGTATCGCGATTGTCCATAAACGCTTCCATTCGGGCAAGAGCGAGGGCACCTTCACCCGAAATTTACCCTCTGTCGGTCAGATGGGGGAACCAACCGAAAATCCAACCCGGATGCCTGCCTGCCATGAATATCCAGCATAAAATCCTCCTGGCCGAAGACGATAACGACATGCGCCGCTTTCTTGTGAAGGCCCTGGAGAACGCCGGGTTTCAGGTCTCGTCCTACGACAACGGGCTGTCAGCCTATCAGAGGTTGCGCGAAGAACCCTTTGAAATGCTTCTAACCGACATCGTGATGCCGGAAATGGACGGCATCGAGCTCGCCCGTCGGGCGTCGGAGCTCGACCCGGACATCAAGATCATGTTCATCACCGGCTTCGCCGCGGTGGCACTGAATTCCGATTCCGAGGCCCCGAAGAACGCCAAGGTACTGGCGAAACCCGTGCATCTGCGCGAATTGGTGAGCGAAGTGAACAAGATGCTGGCGGCCTGAGGCTGCTGGGCCCAAAGATTTTGGGCGTGGGGAAGGCTGTGAACGTGCCTTGCCTCCGCCCGCGTCAGCCGATATAGGATCGGCTTCCCGAACAGATGGACCGGTTGGACCGGGCGCGTAGCTCAGCGGGAGAGCACTTCCTTGACATGGAAGGGGTCACAGGTTCGATCCCTGTCGCGCCCACCATCCAGCCACAGAGGGATCCCACCTACGACCCCTGGCTGTGGTTTTGCCCGCGAATAGCGGGCTTTTCTGTATCCTGTGGTGTCTTTGGTCGCGTCTCAGAGCGGCGAATTCGCGCTGAAAGCCGCTTTGTCTCTGGGGCAGAAAATCCCGTTCCTGGTCGATGGGAGAGACTGGGTGCTGACTAGCCGGGAGGCAGGCAGTTCGATCCCTACCTTATCGGGTCGTCGCTCAATTCGTATAAATTGAGTACGTCAGGTTGGGCCCACTTGCGCTGTATGTTGTCACCGCACTTTGGCTTGGTCAGGCTAGAGTTGAAGTAGCCAATGGGTGTTATCCCTCGTGCTGCAGGCACGAGCGCGATCCTCTGCGGAAACGACGATGTTCCTGGCCCTAAAACTGATGATATCCTGGGCAACCTATAGCGAGCTAGCTAGACGTTGGGGCGTTGTTTCAGGCTTTCAACGATAGTTGCGTTCGATCATCTCTGAGATCGAGGTGCTTCGATCGCGTCTGAGATAGACAGAGCATACCCTAACAAGGCTTTATCAGTAGCCGGGCGGCTACATAGCATGACGCCGAGCGGCAATCCGGAAGGCGCCACTCCCACAGGCACGGTCGAAATCGGTCCGCCAAGCGCGGTGAGCGGAATAATGTAGCGCGGATCGCCGGTTTTCATGCCCTCGGGGGCGATGTCCGGCGCAGCTGGGGCGATCAAGACGTCGATATCGGCGCACGCGTCCCAGAATGTCAGTTGCATCTGCAGAATGCGATGCAGCGCATCGGCATAAACGCCATCCTCGATTTTCTTCCCGCGCCGGATGGCGGCAAGCCAGGCTTCCGACACTTTGTCGGGATGCGTGGTCTCCAACTCGCCATAGATATGGGACAGCTCGTATTCCAGAACGGTCTGATGCAGCGACAGGGACGCCGTCAGATCGACGGTAGACTTCAGCGATGTCACCTGATGCCCGGCATTGTGAAGTTGCGTGTGGATTTTTCCGAGACTGTCCTTCACCGCTTTATCTGCGTCGGTGAACAGTGCGTCGTCCAGCACCGCGATACGCAGCGGGTGGGTGCTACGCGCATGCTTGTAGCGTTGCGGCTGAAGCGCCGCGCTGATGGTGGCGACGTCGCTCGTTCGATAACCGAACCAGCCGACTGTATCGAAGGTCGGCGCAAGCTGGGTGAGGCCTGCGGTAGAAAGGTCCTGCGTCGTGGGCTTGAACGCTGCGATGCCGCAATAGGCGGCGGGGCGCACCACGGAGCCGGCCGTCTGCGTGCCGATGCTGCAAACCGCCGAACCGGAGGCGACCGCGGCGGCCGAGCCCGCGCTCGATCCGCCGGGCGTATGAGACGAGCGCCACGGATTACGCGTTGGAGGCGGGCAGCATTGCCACGATATTCGCGTCGAGAGTCGCCGGCGCACTTTCTGCGCGGCTTGCCGTCCCCGCCCGGGTCTGCTGACCCTCGATATCGACGACGTCCTTGATCGCGACTGGGATGCCGTGCAGCGGGCCGCGCCTGATGCCCTGCTGCATTTCGTCGTGATACCGGCGTGCCTGACGCCGTGCGGCCTCAACATCCAGCGACAGCCAGGCATGAATATGCGGCTCGACTGCCTCCGCGCGCTGCAACAGCGTTTCGAGAAATCTCACTGGATCGGATTCGCCCGATACAAAGCTGGACTGGATCGCGCTTATATCGCCTGGGTCATGGACGAACTGAGACACTCAATCTGATCCTTCTTTAGTGCTGACGCGGGTTGGTTTGACGTCGTGAAGCTTGTTGAGAAGCTTGATGAATTGGGCCTGCTCCTTCTCGTTCAGGCGGCCGTAGATTTCGTGCTCTACAACCAGCAGGCGAGGCATCATCTTTGCGTAGAAGCGTTTTCCCTTCGCAGTTAAGGCGAGTACCTGGACGCGTGCGTCGTCCTGATGTGATTTCCGCGAAATAAGCCCCATTTTCTGCAGCTTATGCACGGCCCGACTGATCGTGTTCTTCGGCCGCCCGATGGCATTGCTAATGTCAGTGGCGGTCCATCCCTCCCGTAGCTCGATACAAAATACCACCACCCATTCATGCCACTGGAGCCCGTATTCCTTCTCGAGCATCGCCCCCAGCGTGGTGACGTAGCGGTTCGTCAGGACGTTCACGCGGATCGCGAACGGTGTCGGGTTATCTATGAAGATCATTGGATGGGGCATGGTCTTGACCAAATTGATAACATGATGTCGAATTAGTTCACAATGGAACTAATTCGGCGAAGCTGCGAAAATCCAAACAAGTCCCATTTGGAACTAAATAGCCGAGGGCTGGCACAAGAATTGCTTCGCTAAGGGTGTAAACGCAAGGTCCATACGAGGGGAAATAACGACCATGAGTGCTTTTCATAAGTGGGTGGCCTGTTTGGGCCTCGCTGCCATGACGCTCGCGCCGCTCAGCGCTTCGGCCGGCCCGGATGGCCGCGTCGTCGTGGCGCAGGGTGTCTATCCGGTGAGCTTCGATCCTCATCGCGACGTCACCGTTCCGACACTCAACGTCAATGCCAACATCTATGATGCGCTCCTTGCGCGTGATTCCAATCTAAAGATCGTTCCCGCGCTCGCAGTATCGCAGAACCGTATCAGCGATACGGTGCTTGAGCTGAAGCTTCGCAAGAACGTGAGATTCCACAATGGTAATGCATTCAGTGCAAAGGACGTCAAATTTTCTCTCGATCGCGTGCTCAACAAAGACGAGCGATCGCCGCAACGCGGCTGGATCAACACGGTCTCTTCCGTCGATGTCGTGGATGATTACACTGTCCGGCTGACGACATCGGTGCCGGATCCTGTTCTTCCCGCGCGCCTCACGCTTATTAACATCGTCTCCAAGGCTTACTTCGACAAGGTCGGGCTTGAGGGGATTGCTGCCAATCCGGTTGGCACTGGCGCTTACAAGATGGGGAAGTGGGTGCGTGGCGACTTTCTCGATCTCGACGCCAATGAGGACTATTGGGGTGGGGCGCCGGCGGTGAAGAAGGCGCAGTTCCGCGCCATTCCGGACGTTGCGGCCCGCATCGCTGCGCTGCAGGCCAAGAATGTTGACATCATCACCAACCTGCCGCCGGATTATATCGCTGTCATCAAGAAGGCGTTGGATCTTCAGGTGGCGACCGTCCCGAGCGCACGCGTGCTGTTCTTCGGGCTCGTGAATACCGTTCCAGGCCCGCTCCAGGACCGGCGTGTCCGACAGGCGATCAATCATGCCGTCGATGTTGACGCCATCGTCAAAAGCCTTCTGCTTGGCAACGGCATTCGTGCGGGCGACGTTAACGGTCACATCCTGCGTTTGCTGGGCGTGGACTTCAAATCGAAGCTTTATGACTATAACCCGAAGAAGGCCAAGCAACTACTCACGGAAGCGGGCTTCCCGAACGGCTTCTCCATCGACATGGATACGCCGAACGGTCGCTATCTGATGGATCGCGACATCTCGCAAATTGTCGCCGCACAGCTTGGAGAGGTCGGCATCAAGGTCAACCTGAAGGTCCATGAATGGGGCAATTACGCTCAGATGTTCACGACGCATAAGGTGTCGCCGATGTACATGCTCGGTTGGGCGCTTCCCAGCATGGACCCGGACCAGTGGGCGACCCCGCAGTTCGGTGCAGGTGAGCCGGTGTCGAACTTCGACGACAAGGAAGTCCAGGCTCTCGTTGTCGAAGCGCGTCAGGAAATGGATCCGGACAAGCGCAACAAGCTCTACGAAAAGCTGAACAACATGGTGCATGACAAGGCCGCCTGGCTGTTCCTGCATCAGCAGATCGACCTCTATGGCGTGAATGCCAAGCTGAATTGGAGGCCGCGCGCCGACGAAAGTCTGCGGCTTGCCGACATCAAGCTTCGTTGATCTAGATTTGGCTGGGGCGTCCATTCCGGGCGTCCCTGCCTCTTGGGGCTTACCTCGATGATCAGCTATCTGGCGAAGCGCCTTCTTCAGGCTCTGCTTGTTCTGCTTGGAGTGATGACGCTCGTTTTCTTCCTGCTCCATCTGTCCGGCGATCCGACCCAATTGCTTTTGCCGATGGATGCGAACGCAGAAGAGCGCGCCGCATTTCGTCTGCGCATGGGCTTCAACGATCCGCTGCCGTTGCAGTACCTGCGCTTTGCCTATGACGTGATCACCGGCAACCTCGGCTTTTCCTATCGTCACAGCGAGCCGGCTGTGTACATGGTGCTCGATCATCTGCCTGCGACCGTCCAATTGACTGGCAGTGCGCTTTTGAT
>Ga0209952_1002946_pt1 | contig 12286 bp, 7 predicted proteins | sample ThiBiot_750_biof_2_FD_183951 | JGI IMG/M metagenome (GOLD analysis project Ga0209952, IMG submission 183951) | Wastewater bioreactor microbial communities from Cape Town, South Africa - Thiocy_cont_750_biof (SPAdes) | ecosystem: Engineered > Bioreactor > Thiocyanate-remediating >...
TTTCATCTCAACCTCACCGCATTCGGCCTGCTGTCGTTTCTGGTCGGGCTGTTCATCGTCAACTCGGCCATCGGGTTGGCGTTCGAACAGCGGCTGCCGACGTTGCGGACGCTGCGCGCTTGCGGCGTCTCCGCGCGCTTGCTGAACGTCGTGGTGGTGATCGAGTTGGTGTCGATCGCGCTATTCGGCGGTTTGGTCGGATTGATCGGGGGCTATGTCATCGCGGCCGCGCTGCTGCCGGACGTCGCCGCCAGCCTGCGCGGTCTTTACGGCGCGCAACTGCCCGGTGCGCTGTCGCTGCAACCGCAATGGTGGCTCGCGGGCATCGCGATGAGCGTGCTCGGCGCGCTGGCGGCCGCCGCCGCGAGTCTCGTGCGGCTGGCGCGGCTGCCGCTGCTCGCGGCCGCGCAGCCCTATGCGTGGCAACAGGCGCAGCGGCGCTGGCTTTTGCGTCAGGGCGTTTTAGCGGCTGCGATGCTGATTGCGGCCGTTGGCATTCTGATTTTCGGCGACTCGCTGCTGGCGGGCTTTGCCGTGCTCGCCGCGCTGTTGCTGGCCGCCGCGCTGGCGCTGCCGGTGCTGCTCGACGGCGTGTTGCGGCTCGGCGGCAAAGGCGCGCGCAATGCGTTGCCGGCATGGTTCTGGGCCGATAGCCGCCAGCAACTGCCGGGGCTGTCGCTGGCCTTGATGGCGCTGCTGCTGGCGTTGGCAGTGAATGTCGGCGTCGGCACCATGGTGCAAAGTTTCAGCGCCACCTTCGTGCGCTGGCTCGACGGCCGCCTTGCCGCCGACGTCTATGTCCGCGCCAACAATGAAACGCAGGCCGTCGAGATCCGGCGCTGGCTTGCGGCGCGCACCGACATATCCGCTGTGCTGCCCGGCGCGCGAACCGAGGTGCAGATCGACGGCGCGCCGGTCGAGATCATGGGTGTGGCGGATCACGCCACCTATCGCGAGAACTGGCCGCTGCTGCGCTCTGCGGCCGATGGTTGGGATCGCGTGCATAGGGGCGCTGCCGCGTTCATCAGTGAGCAACTGTCGCGCCGGCTTCATCTCGACGTCGGGAGCCGCTTGCAGATTGCAGCGCCCGGCGGCGACTGGTCGCTGGACGTCGTCGGCGTCTATGCCGACTACGGCAATCCGAAAGGGCAACTCGCCGTCAACATCGATGCGCTGCTGCGGCATTTCCCGGATACGCCGCAGACGCGCTTCGGCCTGCGCGTCGCGCCGGAGCACATCGCGAATGTGATCGCGGCGATGCGCGCGGCGTTTCACCTCGACGCGCGGCAACTGGCCGATCAGGCCACGGTGAAAGCGGAATCGAAACGCATCTTCAATCGCACCTTCGCGGTCACCGCCGCGCTCAACACCTTCACGCTCGGCGTGGCGGGCATCGCGCTGCTCACCAGCCTCCTGACCCTGAGCGGATCGCGCCTGCCGCAACTGGCGCCGCTGTGGGCCATCGGCATCACGCGCGAGAGATTAGCTGTGATCGAGCTTCTGAAGACCATGGCGGTGGCGCTGGTCACCGCGCTGCTGGCGCTGCCGCTGGGACTATTGGTGGCGTGGTGCCTGATCGCGGTGGTCAACGTGAAGGCGTTCGGCTGGCGATTGCCGTTCCAGGTGTTCCCGATGCAACTGCTGGAACTGCTCGGCGTCGCCATGGTGGCGGCGTTGCTCGCGACGCTGCTGCCGATCCTCAAGCTGGCGCGGATGCAGCCCACGACGCTGATCAAGATATTCGCCAATGAACGCTGATCGTCGCCTCTCACGTCGCACGTTTGTAGCGAGCCTGGCAGGGCTCGGTTTCGCCGCTGCGCGCGCCCAGGCGCAAGGCTTCGCCGGACTTGGCGGCGAAGCGGCGAGCTTCGCGCCGGTGGTGCCGGGGCGAAAGTTCGTCTTCCCCGACGACTTCGGCGCGCACCCGGAATTCCGCATCGAGTGGTGGTACGTCACCGCCAACCTGCGCGACACGAATGGTGCGGTTTACGGCGCGCAATGGACATTGTTTCGCCAGGCGATGGCGCCGGGCCCGCAGCGCGAGGGCTGGGCCAATCAGCAGGTCTGGATGGGCCATGCCGCCGTCACCAGTGCGACGGCGCATCGCTTCAGCGAGACCTTCGCGCGCGGTGGTGTCGGGCAGGCGGGTGTCACCATTGCGCCGTTCGAGGCGTGGATCGATGCGTGGCGGATGTCGGCGCTGCCGCCGCTGTCGGACGAGACGTTCGCGCCGTTGCAACTGAAGGCCGAGGGCACCGATTTCGAGTATGCGTTGCGACTGGATGCTAAACGTCCGCTGGTGTTGCAGGGTGACCATGGCTACAGCCGCAAGTCCGAACGGGGGCAGGCGTCGTACTACTACAGCCAGCCATACTTCACCGCGACCGGCACCATTGTGATCGATGGTCAATCCATCGCGGTGTCGGGGCCTGCCTGGCTCGACCGCGAATGGTCGAGCCAGCCTCTGGCGGCGGACCAGACCGGATGGGACTGGTTCTCGCTGCATCTCGACGGCGGCGACAAGGTGATGCTGTTCCGGCTGCGGCAGAAGGACGGCGGGCATTACTTCGCCGGCAACTGGATCGGCGGCGACGGTCGATCGGTGCCGCTGTCGTCCGATGCAATCAATATGACGCCACTGGCGTTCACCGACGTCGCGCAGCGGCACGTGCCGACGCGATGGCGTGTCGCGGTACCGTCACGCGGCCTTGCCATCGATTGTGCGCCGCTGAATGCGCGAAGCTGGATGGGTACGAGTTTCCCCTATTGGGAGGGTCCCATCGCCTTTCACGGCAGCCATGAGGGCGTCGGCTATCTGGAGATGACGGGGTATTGATTTTGGATTGGATAAACGCGAAGGGCGCGATCCGGGAAGGATCGCGCCCTTGCTGTTCATGATGTCACCCGTGCGGGTGATATCAGCTTACTTCGTGAACGGGCAGCCGCTGTCCTTTGCGCTCGGATAGGCGGTATCGCCGGGGACGGTCGCCAACAGCTTGTAGTAGTCCCAGTCGCGCTTGCTTTCCGACGGCTTCTTCACTTCGAACAGATAGAGGTCGGACACCATGCGGCCATTGGCGAGCACCTTGCCCTTTGAGGTGAAGGCGTCGTCGACTGGCAGTTCCTTCAGCTTCTTCACCACGGCATCGCTATCCTTGGTGCCGGCAGCCTTCACCGCCTTCAGGTAGGACAGCGTTGCCGAATAAGTGCCGGCCTGGATCATGCTCGGCATCCGGCCGGTGCGCTTGAAGAAACGTTCGCCGAAGGCACGGGTCTTGTCGTTGAGATCCCAGTAGAAGCTTTCCGTCAGCACCGTGCCTTGCGCGGCCTTGAGGCCGAGACCATGCACTTCCGACGCCGTCAGCAACAGTGCCGCGAGCTTCTGGCCGCCGGCGACAATGCCGAACTCCGACGCTTGCTTGATGGAGTTGATGGTATCCGCGCCGGCATTGGCGAGACCCACCACCTTGGCCTTCGAGCTTTGCGCCTGCAGCAGGAAGGAGGAATAATCGGAGGTGTTGAGCGGGGTTCGCACCGCGCCAAGTACCTTGCCGCCCGAGGCCTTCACGATCTCGCTGGTGTCTTTCTCCAGTGCGTGGCCGAAGGCGTAGTCCACAGTCAGGAAGAACCAGCTGTCGCCGCCGGCCTTCACCATCGCGCCGCCGGTGCCGACTGCGAGCGCGTGGGTGTCGAAGGCCCAGTGGAAACCGTAAGGCGAGCAGGACGCACCGGTGATGGCCGAGGAGGCGGCACCGACCACGATGTCGATCTTCTTCTTCTCCTTGGTGACTTCCTGCACCGCGAGCGCGACCGACGAGGTCGTCAGCTCGGTGATCATGTCGACGCCTTCGGTGTCGTACCATTTCCGGGCAATGCTGACGGCGAGGTCCGGCTTGTTCTGGTGATCAGCCGAAACGATTTCGATCTTGTGGCCCAGCACTTCACCACCAAAGTCCTCGACAGCCATCTTGGCGGCCTCAATCGAGGTCTTCCCGCCGTAGTCGGCGTAGACGCCGGACTGGTCGTTCAGAATGCCGATCTTGACGCCCTGCGCTAGCGCGGGAACCGCGGCGAGCAGGCTGCACGTCGCAACCGCCGCCGACAAAATGCTCAACTTTCTGATTGCAAATGCCATCTGTTGCCTCCCAGCAAATTTGTTCTGATGAACCGATCAACGAGGCCGCGCTTTCCGCGAAACCTCCATCACGTCGGCTTTAACAAACCCCGTGATATGAGTCACGGCTACCGGTCTTCAACCTTCGGCTGGGCCGCGCACATCCGATGCGCAGATTTGCGGCAAGCGGCGGATCGCGTGCGCTTTCATTGCAGTGCAGCGGAAAGCATCGGCAAGAAGGCATCGCCAAGTCGGATATTATCCTTAGCGGGCCACCGGCTTGCCTGGCCGGCGGCGGACGTGGCCGTCGAGCCGCTGCGCTCCCGCGTCTCCACCGAAACCCTTGCAAGGGGCTCGATCGATTGTCATCCCGCGAAGCGGTGGGCGAGGCCCTTGATCCACGATGCGCGCTGCACCGCAACTCCGGCGACGGCGCCGGAAAGACTTCCGGAGCGGAGGATCTGATAGATCGGCGATTTCTTCGCGCCGAACGAGACCTTGTATGGCTCATCGCCAATGGTGAAATCGAGCACGCGATCGCCGACGCTGATCGCGTGCTTGGCAACCATCTCGAAAAGCAAGGACCCGAGCGACTGACTCTTGTAGTTGTCGTGATCAAAGCTTGTAAGAAGGCCCAGAAGCGAGCCGTTGTGTGAGAGATTCATGGCTCCCGCGATCTGCACGCCATCCATCTGCACGCTGTAGACGCGGCTCAGCGTCGCTTGCCCGCGGATCGCGATGTCGAGATAGAAATCGAAATAGATCGGGTCCTGCAGCAGGTCTCCGGCGTCGAAGCGTTCACGGCGATATTCCCGCATCATCTGGAATGTTGCTTTGATCATCGTCGCGTCGGTCAAGCGTTCGAACGTCACCTGTCCCTTGCGGTGCAATTGCCGGGATTTCTTGTCCAGTTCCTTGCGGTACGACGCCAGCATGTGGTCCGACCGCCATGTGGCGAAATCGGAACCGAGCGGCACCGCATAGGCGCCCATCGACATTTCCGAGCAACTTGTCGCGCCGAACAACCTCTGGACCGCGATCGAGGGTGAGCGCAGCTTCCGAATTCGCAAAATGTCGTACGGCTTCAACACGGCGTTGATGCGCTTGCAGGTGAAAGGATCGGCGGCAACCGTCTCGATGGTCGCGTCGCTGGCGACAGGCGCCACGTAGTCGGATACGCCAAGATCCGCGAATTCGATGGTACGCAATCCACGATGGCGCCGACGCACCAGCGGGAGCAGCATGACGAGACGGCCATCCGCCGCATCCCGAACGGTCACAATGAGAGGGTCGACCTTCAGGTGCGGAACGAGCTTCTGATAGATGGCGTCGAGCCACATCGGATGCTGGAATGCGGACGCGGAGGATTCGGCAAAGAGAACTGCGTATTCGTCCGAGAGAAAATCGAACCGCGATGTGACGGCGACTGTGAACGCGGATGACGCTCGATTATGGGTTTTCATGGGGGTCAGGCCGATCGGCTGCGGTAAGGAAATGGGATGATTTGGAAAATGATCGTTCGAATTCTCCGTCACGGCGAGGCATGATCGTCGTGATGTGCTTTCGTGCCACCCCGCGATAAACGGAGCATTTGAAATCTATGGTTTGAAGCGGGCCGATCTGATCGAAGCTGTGAAGCCCGTCCATCGAGATTTCGGTTTGGCCATCCCAGTCTGCGATTTCCCGCTCGCTGAATTCTGTTGGCGTCAACGCGGTGATCTCAAACCACACAATGCCGGCACCGTAGGTTCGATCGCAATTCTGCGCCGGCCGGAATAGGCGGTCGTCTTGCTGGACGATGCGGCCGGCAGGCCGGGAAAAGCGGCTATCCGACTTCACCGGGTTGGCGCGATGCGGCTTCCATTCGCCATGGAGCGTCTCGCTGTAGAAGATCGACAGTTCGTCCTGTGTCGAGGTGCCAAGCCAATCGGCGGTCACGAAAAGCCACCAGAGGCCGTCATGAAACAGAATGGTTGCATCGGAGAAGACGGCGCCTTCCATCAGCACCGTGCTCAGTTCCCATGTCCATGGGAATTCAGTTGCCCGGTAAAGTTCGATCGATCGGTTCTCGCCTGTTTCCGGGATCATCCAGAATTCGCCTTCGTGTTCGAAGACGAACGGATAGGAGAGATGATAAGGCCGCTTCAGCACAGCCACCGGCGTGGTCGCAAGCTGGCCGTCGATAACCTCGGCGGCTGCGATGAGGCCCCTTCGGTCGGCGTAGGGGTATTCCTCCACGAACAAGAACGTCTTGCCGTTTGCCCGGTACAGGAATGGATCGGCATAGAACCGATCGCCATCGTCCGGGACGACGTTGAAAGATCGCGCGTCGTCGCGCAGCGCCACCTGCCAATGCTCCTGGTGCCGGAACGGCTTCATGATCAGGTTTGCGGCCTTGTGCGCGATCACGCGCATAATGAATTCGGCCACGGTCGTGTGTCCCGGTGCGACGGCCGCGCTCGCCTCGGCGGGCGGGCGGCTGTCGGCGGGGGACAGCGCGCGTTCGATCAGCGACAGGCAGCGGGAGAACGAATCCTGCAGGCCGCGCCCGATCAGGAATTTGTCTTCGATCGCCAACCGCGATGACTGGACGGCAAGCCGCGGAGCCTGCCGCGACAACAATCTCGTGATGAGTGCGCTGCTGTCCGGGTCGCCGCCATATCGAAGGTCGAGCGCCCTGGAATAAGGTTGAGAGCGTTCGGAGAGGTTGATGACGATCCGACCGGGAAGCTCTTCCAGGTCGGAGACCGAACGCCAGGCGGGATCGGGCGCAATCGGCTTTGCCAGCGTTCCGCTGGGAAATAGCGATTGCTCCAGTTTCAGCCAAAGCCGCTCCGCAAGCCCATAGGGCGGCGCGCGATCGTCGAGAAATACGGCGACATCGTCGTTCTTCTCGAGACGCAGGAGCAACTGACGATGCCATTCCCAAAGCCGATGTTTCGGGAGGATGATTGCAAGGAGCGTTCGATCATTCCCCTCGGACGTTCGGCCATATTCGTCGCCTGAGGCACGCGGCTTCGCGCGCCGGAGCGACGGCGCCTTATTCATCGACAAGCCTGTCGTGCATCGATCCGCGATCATCAAGCTCGACCTTTAATTTTACTCCGGTGCGGGGCAGATCCAAAACCTCAGTCGCGTATACTCCATTGTGGTCGCAACCGCTCCTGCTCTTCAAAATTAAGGTTGAGAACCAAAACCGGGACAAGACGACACCACGACCGCAAGCGCGTCCCGGGATCGTCAAGCCGGTGTCTCTGATGTCCGTCCAGCGTGAAGCGATACGATCGCAACCAGAATCCAGGTTTCCGGGCGACGAAACGGATCGTTGCTCATCCCGCCGAGGATCAAGGTGAAAATGCTGCCGAGCATCGCGACATTCAGAAAGTTTAACGATGAATCTTGCCGCTGCCGGATTGCGGCCCGCGCGATTCGGTAAATCGCGAAGGCCCAGAAGCTGTACCAGATCAGCAAACCGGGTGCCCCAAGTTCGGCGCCCAGCCGTCCGGCGACGTTGAAAGTCGGCGGCAGGTCGTCGAACGTCTCGAACCAGTTGATGACCTCATAGCTGTCCCATGCCCACGACGGCAAAACCGGATAGGCATGAAAGCCGAATTGCCCGAAGCCGACGCCGAAGATCGGATTGTGGGCGAAGATCGAAAGCTGCGCGCTGAACAGCGCCAATCGCGATGTTGTCGAGACGTCGTCCGCGGCGAGAGTGGCGTCGACATGATTCAGGGCAAGCCAGGGGACGATCAGAACCGCAGCGAAAACGGGAATAGCGGCCACTAGCGCAAGGGTGCCAAGCCGCATCCCGCGCATCAGGATCCAATAGAGCAGTTCGGCGAAGATTAGCCCGCCAAGCATCAGCAGGCCGGTTCGTGAGTTGCTCAGCAACACCATGGCAAAAGCGAGCAGGAGCGGCAAACCCGCCAGGATAGGCGCGTTGAGCAGCGAACGGTTCTTGGCTCGTATGCGATACGCGAACAAAGCCCACGGACATGCGAAGCCGCAGAAATAGGAAAGGTCGGGAGCCTCGAAGGCGAGGCTGATCAAGCGGCCGGGCGCGCGTCCCTTTTCATGCTCCGCCGTATGCAGCAGGCCGGTCGATATCTTGTAGAGAAGCTCGCCCGCCGACGAGAACCACGACAGGATCTCCGGCACCGCAAAGATTGCGCAGACGACGATGGCCGCGATCAACGGGTTCACGAATAGCTTTTCAACGTCGCTCACGCGTTGGAGCGATGTTGTGCAGACGATGGCGCTCGCAATGCCGAAGACCAGCACGACGGATGACGTCGCGAATTTATTGAACCCGCCCCGGCCGTGATAAACCGAGGTCAGGATATCGTCGAAATTGACCGCGGCGGATACAAGGAGCCAGATCAGCAGGCAGATCGCAAAGACGAACAGCGTTCGCGGTATTTGAATTTTGCTGAACTGCGTCGTGGCCGCAACCAGGATTGCCGCCGTGAGAACGTAGACGGTTGCCGATCCTTTCAGTTCGCCGAACGCACCAATGCCCGCGATGCCCGTGATCGGCAGCAAGAGAACGGCAAGCCAGACCAGCCGGTTGAGCAGGGTATCCTGCGCCCCTCTCCTCACGCCGATGGTGGTCTCCATTGATGTCATCGAAGCAATCGCGCCTTGGTCGCCACCCCGTGTTCACGCGTCCGATCCCAGTATGCCTGCGACAGGCGGGCCCATAGCGGCGCCGGCACAATCAAGGTGACGACGGTGCGGGTCATTCCTACGTAAGCCGAGAGACGCGCCGGTTCGAGGTATTTCAGCTGGATTCGCAACCGTGATCGCAATTGCGCGCTGCGGTTCTTGCTGCTGATGCTGCCTGAGTTCTTTTCATAGATCACGAGAACGTCGTCGAGACAGTCGATGCCGCCCCGTTTGTAGGCGCGCAGCATGAATTCGTAGTCTTCGGCGTGCGGATAGTCCGTCGAGTATCCACCCAGCTTCCGAACGCTGGATGTCCGAAAGAAGAATGTCGGATGCTTGAACGCCGCGTTGTCGTGCAGCTTGCGCCCGATTGCGGCCCGGCCACCGGGCGTTCCCTCGAAGAACAGGTGATTGCCGTCCTCGTCCACAATATCCGCGAATGCACCGAGCAGATCGATGTCGGGATGCGCGTCCATGTACGCTTCCTGTTTCGCGATGCGGTTCTGCGCGCAGATGTCGCCGCAATCCATGCGCGCCACGAACTCGTAGCCGTTGTTGACGATGTATTCGAGGCCGTGGTTCAGCGCAGCCGTGATACCTTGATTGCGATCCAGTCTAAGCACGACGACAGCGGCGTGCGGCGCGAGCAGCTCGCGAATGGGGATGCGTGAGCCGTCATCGACAATGACGATGTCCGCGCCCTCAGTTTGTGCCAATAGAGAGTCGACCGTTCGTGCCAGATCTTCACGAGTCGAATTATAGGCTGGCATCAGAAAGGCGGTTCGTCGCTTCATTTTTTGTGTTGCTCCGTCGCGATCCCGCAGTCATGCGAGATCTCCGTGAGGCGGCCGATCCATGACGGGAAACGTATGGCTGCGTTAGAGATATCGTAGACTCTTATACGTTAAATCCTTCGGAATCTCGGAACGATGCCGACTGTGGTGAATCGATGGGTCGTCTAGAAGTTTTGTTAACTACCGCGGCTGCGCGTCGAAGCGGAATCGGCATCGTTGCGTTCGTATGGGCGTTACTTGCGCCGCTATCCACGGTTCATGCGCAGTCGCCGCGGCAGACGGTCGCGAGCGGCCTCTCGGTTCAGTTTACGGATAATTACTTGCATCTGCCGAATTGGCGTGAACGGCTTAACCTTGTGCATACCCTCGGCGCGACGATCGTTCGTATCGATCTCAATTGGCCGTGGATCGAGACAGCGCCGGGTCACTACGACTGGTCTCTCTACGACGCCTATGCGGAAGAGTTGGAAAAGCTCCGGTTGCGCCCACTGTTCATTCTGAATCGGCCCAATCCGCTGCACGGCACGCCTTACGATGCGATTGTCGACGGCGCGCCGCATCAAGGCGCGCGGCCGCCCACGACGCCGTCGCAGATTGCGGCTTTCGCCCGATGGGCGACGGCGGCGGCGGAGCGTTACCGGCATCTCAACCCGATCTGGGAGATTTGGAACGAACCTGACCAGGAAGGGTTTTGGCCGCCGAAGCCCGATCCTCGACATTACGTCGCGCTCGCCCGCGAAACATGCGTTGCGATCAAGCGGCGTGTCCCGAATGCTTTCGTGACCGGCCCTGCCGCGGCCCAGATGCCCACGGTCTGGCGTCCTGAAAAGCCGCTGATGCAGGCGCTTCTGAACGACAAGGCGCTCCTGACGTGTCTGGATGCGCTCAGTCTGCATACGCATCGTTTTGGGCAGACGCCGGAGACTGTTTCGCGCGACTACGCCATTCTCCGCAAAAACTATCTCGACGCGTGGCCGTCTGCGATCCCGCGTAAACCGATTATCGATACCGAGTGGGGCGACTCGGTCTATCTCTCCGGCATTTCCGAGAAGACGCAAGCGCTTTGGCTTCCGCGCATGATCCTTACCAATTTGATGGAGCAGGTCGACCTCACCAACTGGTATTGCCTGATGGATACCGGAGACAACGACAACGAGATGGAGGATCGTTTCGGACTGGTTCGCTCCGATGAAACGATGCGCCCGTCGTTTCAGGCCTATCAGACTCTGGCGCGTGAAATCGGCGGAATGTCCTTGCGCGAAACGATCGCGCGCTTCGATCCGGCGACCGCGCGAGGGATCACGATCTTGCGATTTTGCGATGAAGCAGAGCAGCAATGCAAACTTGCAGTCTGGACGACAGAAGCAGACGAGCGGTCGCAGAAAGTCGTTGTCTCAGGCTGGCGCAAGTCCGGTCCGGCGATCGATTATCTGGGGCGCGAGGATGTCTCACAACCGAACACAAACGGCGTTTTAGAGCTGCTGCCGAGGACCTCTGTTACTTATGTCCCGATAACTGTAGCGCGTTGATACAACAGCGTTTTTAGCGCTTCCGCATTCACCTTGTTTTGCTTTTGCCGACCACTTCCGATGTGGAGTCGGTAAGTATCGCATTCATTCGAATTTGAATGTGCGGCAGAGCGGGCCTTCAGAACTGCTCCCCCATTTCAGTCGGTCGCGGGAGCGTTTATGAAAATCCTTCACGTCTGCGAAAGCCTCATTGGCGGCCCGGCTTCGTATCTCGAGGAGATACTGCCGTATCAAATACAGCAGTTCGGAGCGGACAATGTTGTGGTGCTGGCACCGGAAAGTCAGCGTGGTTCGATCGCGTCGTCGATCGATTGCGTTGTCGAAACCTATCGGCGAACCGGCCGCGACGTCCGCTCGATCCTGGCGCTCGCTCTGGCGATCCGCGCGAAGATCAAACTGCACGATCCCGACGTCGTTCATTTGCACAGCAGCTTTGCCGGTGCCATCGGCCGGTTGATCATTCGCAGGTCGCGGTCACGGGCGCGCATCGTTTACTGCGCGCATTGCTGGGCCTTCGATCGTCCCCAGCAGACCATCGCGACCCGTCTCTACGCACTCCTTGAACGCAAGCTCAGCCGTCGCGCCGATGCCATCGTGAACATCTCTCCTCATGAGGGGCCGCTTCTTCGACGGGCCGGCATTCCGCTTGGCAACGCCAAGCTGGTTGTCAGCGGCATCAAGGACCTGACGTCACCTCCCGATACCGTCTCGCCGCCGTCGACTGGCCCGATGCGCCTGCTCTTTGTCGGACGTCTCGATTCACAGAAGGGCGTCGATCTTCTGCTCCGCGATTACGCGCTGCTGGAGCCGGGCCGCGCGACCCTGAAGCTGGTCGGCGCGAAGATCGTCGATAATCGCGACCTGACGATACCTCCCGACGTCGAGCTTGTAGGGTGGGTGCCGCGCGAGGCGTTGACGGCGATGTTCGCGGAGTTCGATGCCGTTGTGATGCCGTCGCGCTGGGAAGGTATGCCGCTGCTTGCCATCGAGGTGCTGCGGTCCGGTCGCCCGTTGATGTGCAGCGATCACGGCGCCTTTCCGTACTTCATCAAGAACGGCGTGAACGGCGCCTTGATGAACATCGGGACGCCCGGCTTTCTCGATCGTGCTCTGACCGTCTTTGAAAATGCCGACCGTCCGGCGATGAACGCCGCGGCCCGCGCGACCTTCGAGACGATGTT
>Ga0209952_1002959_pt1 | contig 12263 bp, 10 predicted proteins | sample ThiBiot_750_biof_2_FD_183951 | JGI IMG/M metagenome (GOLD analysis project Ga0209952, IMG submission 183951) | Wastewater bioreactor microbial communities from Cape Town, South Africa - Thiocy_cont_750_biof (SPAdes) | ecosystem: Engineered > Bioreactor > Thiocyanate-remediating >...
GAGTTTCGTATGACCAGAACGACCTTTTAATGATGTTTCAGAATCGATACTTTTCGAACGGCTCGAACGATTGCCAAGAGAATTCTCTCGTAACGGTTGATACGGATGATCAGTCGGTGAGTACGGCGATGACGTCATCGGAACATCATCACTTGAACTCGTATTATAATTATTATTATTATTATTATTATTATCGTTCGTTGAATTTATAAGTATTGAATTATCAGCAGGTATAGCTGGTAAACGACGAGATGAACGTCGTCGTTGAAGAAGATTACTGGGTATTGCACCTGATTTTGAATTCAACGAGATTTTTATAGGAGAAGGTGATATGTCATGTTGATTTGTATGCGTCGATGAATTCGTTATAGAATTTGGTAATGATTTTATATGATTCGAATCGGAATAGTCAGTTACTTGATTTGTTTTCATCGATGTTTCTCGATCTAAAGTCGTTGTCCATTCGTAACCACGTTGCATCAACGTACGTTTACGTGCCCATGTATCGGAATTTTTTAAACTCGAACGACTTCCTCGTCGTCGATCATTAGTCTCTGTGAGAAGTATATCAACGGATGCTGTTTCATTTTCGATTATCAACGGTTCTAGACTACTATCCGGAGATGGTTTCGTTAATACTGACATCGATGAACAATCCATTGCCTTGATAAGCAAAAGAACAAAAAGAATTATTTGATTTAATTCGTTTTAAATGTTCGTCAATATCGAATAAATAATATTGCAGAATTCATCTGAGATTCAATCTAATCTCCATATTTTACACGATTTATGAGCTTCGGCTGTTCTTTCTTCTCGTCATGTTTTCTAGTGTGTTGCTTTTTTAATAACTCTCGGGTAAATGCAAAACGGAAAAACAAGAAATACTAATCTTAAAATGATCGCACAGCACAAAAAAACACTCATCGATTATGTCTGATTACTTCTTCATCTTGACTTTCCTTTTCTTTTTTTTTTATTCTCGTTCCGATTTTCTGTTCTTCGTATGTGGTTATTCCGTAAAAAACTATTTTTTATAATTTTCTGCTCACCTATTCTTTAACGAGGCTTTTTCTCTCTCTCTCTCTCTTTCTTTGTTATTCTCTTTCTCATGCGTCCTAATAAACATGACAAGAATGTCAACAACAATTTCTCGAAATAAACGAGATTTTTTTCCTCTCGTTTTTCTTCGTCTTGGGCTTTCTTCTAACATCGATATGCTCAACTGAAAGTCTATCATCATTGAAACTAATTTCGAATAATTATTGTAAATAACTAACAGCTTACCATACTAACATCGATACTTGCTTCCGGCGAAGGAAGACTATCACTATGACGTTGTGCAGTAACTCGCATTGATAATGATGATAATTGTCGAGCAAAGGTTTTCATTGGTTTAAACGTTGAATTTATTCGACGTTGTCGTTCATCATAAGTGAACGGTAGCTGAGATAAATTCTGTTCGTCGTCTTGATCTTCAACAATGCCGGGATTGCTACTATCGATATTGGTTTCGAAACTTTGAGAAAATAATTCACTAGCTGTATCGAATGGTTGTTCGGATGCTGTGTCTTCAAATGATAGATCGGTTACTGTACTTGACGTTGTCGGTTGTGCATGAAGTTGAGGTTTGGATGTTGTTGTAGTAGTAGGAGTCGTTGCTGTTGCCGATATTGAAGACGATTGTGAAGGCGTTTGATAGGATGAAGAGGAAGTTTTTGATGATACTTCACGTATAAATGACATACGACGATTTGATGTTGATGATGAATGAATAGGAGATGCTGCTATTGGTGCCGGACATGGTTCAGGTATATGATCGAATGATGATGAATTCATTTCATGTGAAGCAAGTAGATTTGAGGGTGTTGGCGATGGTGATTGTGATTGTGGATTTGTTGAACGCCATAGACGCGTGAAAAAGCCTGTGGATTCAGCAATAATCGATGATTTTCGTTCGGTTTGTGGTGATGCTGTTGCTGATGATGATGGTGTTGATGGCACAGCTATCGATGCACGATAAGCTGCTAATTTTTGTAATAAACGTACGGGTGAATGACTGGAAGTTTCATTTTCAGTTGCATTCCATGTACCTTGGAAAATATTCATGTTCATTGCGCCGTTTTTTTTTTCAAAAGAATAATTTGAAAAGAACCACGAACTGTGATGTGGAAGAGATAGAAGATACAAATGAAGATGCAAAAGATAGAGGTTTTCTTTTCATTTGTTCTTTTGCTATTCTATCTTAATGGAAATTACGAGTAGAAGAAGTAGAAAAAAAAATAATTATTTTGTGAGAAAAATGAATTAAATTTGTCTCGTTTTTTTTTTCTTTTCCTTTTTTCTTATTATTTCATTATAAGTCGAAACACATTTGAAGGGATACACATCTAAATATATCTATCTTTATTTATGTTGAGCTGTATTTCTTTTCTCTTTTTTTTTCTATTCTTATTGAAGTTGTCTTTATTCAAGCACGTACCAGATTTCCGGACAACTTCACGGCGTACGATACACATACGACAACGCCATTTCGATGCATGAGTTTGATTTTCTAAGTGAATTCGAATCTGTGGCTGAATGAATTCAGGTGACGTATAATTGCCACAACGTCGACAAACAGGTCGATGACAATCAGCACAAAGTACAGGCGGCGATTGATTGGCTATATTCGAGAGAATTTCAATTGTCGAAAGGCATATATAACACTGAACTACATCAGTTGATGTTAATAACGATTGATTTTGTTGAATTTGCGATGAGTTATGCGATGCAGCTGATAACGCTACACGTGAACGTTGTTGTTCAGTTTCGACTGTTTGTTGAAGATGTAACATTGTGCGACGTAAGCCGGACAAACGTTGATTTTGCTCATTTTCAATTAGAACTTGTTTTTGAAGAACGACTTCTAATCGATCAAGTTCTTCGGGAGATAATGAAGAAAAGTCAGGAGACGATGATCGAAACATTTATCCCGTCTATGAGTGCATGCTGATGTGAATCGACAACTACGTCACATCCACTTGATAACATCAACATCAATATGCTGTAGTTTTTGTCGATACTCACGCATATATGAACAAGAACTTGATTTGTCTTCTTCTCTTTCTCCTCCTTTTTCTTCTTGTTTTTTTCCCCAGCTTGTCTCTTCTGTTTCTCCCTCCTCCTTCTTCTTTTCTTTTCTCTCTAGTTGCTCGTTCTTTGAACGTAATTTGAAAAAAACGTTTTGTTATGAATAACGCACGGCATCGTTCTCGAGAGAACTAAAGAGATCCTCTTTGCTCGTTCCCGTGTGCTGAGAGTGATGTCAGTCGCGTACGCGTTTGAGCTGGGCGAATGCGCATGCACACAGCACTAGATTGGGCGTTAGCTATCTCTATCCTCTTTCCTCCTTCTTCTTCTTCTTCTTTTCCTTATTTTTTTTTTCAAACAGCAATAATGACAACAGAAAGAAAGCAATGACAGCCGTTGTAGATCGAAGAGAGAACTTTTCTTTTTCCGTTCATGTTTATCATTATGTATGCCAGTGTCATATGCTATTGAAAAAACAAGACAAGATTAGAAAAATCGTGCCTATTAGCAAAACAATCTTATCGGATCAGAAAAATTTTCTTTTTCTCAAACGAACGGTTTATTGATTTGATTGAAATTACGTATGCACGTATCGATTCAAATACAGATATTCCATAATTTAATTAGTAAAATATTATATTTTCGTTTTCAATTTACCAATGAAAATATACGAGGAACTGATGAGACGAATAGAAATCAATGTAGAAAAACGTTATGCATGATTGGATTGCAATAGAGGACAAGTCGACAAGAAAATGCAAAGATATGTGAACAAAAAAAAAACGGCCAAAGAAAGAAGAGAGTCAATTTTGTTGATTTGATCGAATTCAGCAATGTCATATCGTAGCATCAAATGTCTGCTACAGAAGAAATTCTTAATTAGTATAGGTCTTCATATTTTGCATGGATTTGTATTTGAGAAAAGTAAACTTTATTATCCGTACACATTCAATCGAAATATTTTATTGATGAAAACTGATTTATTTAAATATTATCTTTCGGCATGTTTTGTGTTTTTGGGTATGCCGTTTGTTTTAAGTAAACTATGGCCGGAAAAATATCTTTCAGCCAATTCAACAATTAAAACACGTTATCAAAATCGAACGGCAATTGAATTACAAATCGGAAGTTACCTATCCGGTTTAGCAATTATTTTGATTGGTTTTTGTCCGTCATATTTACCGATTTATTTAGCTACAAGTCCAGTTCTATTTCTATTTAGTACAGCTGCGAGTTATGCTGGTTATATTCTCTATCATTTCTTGGGTGGTTTATTTTTTCATCGACTTCGTTCACGATCTGCCAATGCCGAAACAAATAATATTTGTAAATGATTTTTAAAATTTTGAATTTCTTTTTTTTTTGAGGATGTTCTCGTTTTAGCATCCGTATCGAGTGAAAAAGAAGTTTTGTATAATATCGGACGAATTATTCTACTGTCTATTGGTATTATTTTGTTACTTGTTTTTGAAACAGGCGAACAATCAGTTTCACCTGGTCATGCTGTCGATGAACTGCTCGATTTAATTCATAGTGGTGATTATCTACCGCCGGGTTTAACTGGTCTTCTATGTGGTTTAATTAATTTTGTCTTGATTTTTCTCTGTGATGAATATCAACTATTGACAAGTGAATGGTTATTGAATATTTTCTATTATACTTCCGAATTATCGTCGGATTCAATACCGATTACAGGTGACATTTGTTGTCAACAGATCTTGAAAATCTTAGCTGTTTCATTTGGTGCTCGTTTATCACTTTGGACGAGCAAACGAAGTGAAGTGCCAACTGTAGATTGGCTTTTCTATTCGATTGTCGGCTGTGGATCGATGTTCAGTGCATTTGGTATTTGTCTAACAACGGGAGCATTTACAGATCATCTCTATTTTATTAATGCATTTGTTGGAAGTATTTCGCCGAATGTTATTTCACGAACATTAGGAGCTGCTTGGTTTTTGTTATATTCAACTAAATTAACAGGCATATAGACAACACATAAATAGAATCATTGTTTTTCTTTTTGGTTTTGTTAGATTAAATTATATATATATATATATAAGCATTTAATTTTAACGTCTCTTTAAGAAAGTAAATGAGTTATGTATCAAATGTTTATTTGAGAATATACAGTCAATAGTTGTCACTATGATACAATAGGTTTGCTTTCGAAATTATAATTATACTGATTGGTTCTATCTATTTGATCGATCGTTTTTCTGTTTTTCTCTTCCTTCTTGTCTTCTTTGTTAAAAATCTTAATTCATTCAGAATCAATTGTCGATTAGACAATCTTGTTCAAAATTGTACAGATTGTTTACAAATTGTGAGTTTTTCTTTGCTTTTTTGTTTCTTGATTCTCGAATAGAAAGATTATGTCCATAGCTGATAATCAAACAATGACAATTCCAACGACACTTTCATCTTCAACATCGATCACCGATCAAAATAATAATTCAACTGATGTTTTGGCCGAATCACCATCGTCATTTAATAATGGACGAATGTTATTTCATCCAGCACAATCCATGGCTTTAGAACGAACAATTCCAACATATCCATTGACAAATTATACGTTTGGAACTAAAGATGCTTTGTATGAACGAGATAGTTCGGTTCAAGCGAGATTTCAACGTATGAGAGAGGAATTTACGACGATGGGCATGAGACGTAGTGTCGAAGCTGTTTTATTAGTACATGAACATAATTTACCGCACGTTCTTCTTCTTCAATTAGGCACAACATTTTTCAAATTACCCGGTAGATTTAATTTTGATAAAATTAAGAAAATATATGATTGATTTTATTGTCTAGGCGGAGAACTCAATCCCGGTGAAGATTCAATCGAAGGATTAAAACGTTTATTAAACGAAACTTTAGGACGACCTGATTCAACACAGCAGAATAATTGGCTCGTTGAAGATGTCATAGGCAATTGGTGGCGTCCGAATTTCGAGGCACCACGTTATCCATACGTACCAGCTCATATTACGAAACCTAAAGAACATATTCGGTAGATAATAAAAACAAAAATTTTTTCCCATTTGTTTTTGTTCAATTCGTATTTTGATTCTTAGTTTGTATCTTGTTCAACTTGGTGAATCATCAATGTTTGCAGTTCCACGTAATTATAAATTAGTAGCTGCACCTCTCTTTGAATTATACGATAATTCATCGGGTTACGGTCCGATTATTTCCAGTTTACCACAAGCACTCAGTCGATTTAATTTTATTTATAATTGAAACAAATACAATCGACAATATTTTCATGTTTTGTTCATTTATTATTCACTGTCCTACTCGAGAATAAACAGAAAGAAAAAACAACAGCGGTAGCAGCTAATTTTCGAAGCGTCTTCTTGTCTATGTATTTGTTTTTCTGTCAGATATATTTTCGTTGTGTCTTGTGATTTCTGTATTTTTGAAACAAACAATAACTCGACTAAATCTTATTAGACTGATATCTACTTTTTATTCAAGTGTATATATATGATGATCAGATATGTTTCTCTCCTTTCGATGATGATGATGATGAATTTTAATCGTATCACATGATTGCCATAGAAATATAAAATAAAATAACCAACAATAAAAAGCAAAACAAAACAGATGAATCAACGTGTTTGAAGAAAAAATGCTGGGTTCAAATGTAATAAGGCATATTCGAATACATTGGTTGCTTCGTATAAATTCGCTTCTTTATGAAATATAACGTAGTTATTCGCACGAAATAATTCAAACAGTCGATGAGTTCGTACACAGGGTGCTTCAGTTTTATCTGAGCCTAGATGAATTTCGAAGAGAATTTGACGAATATACGGCGCTGTGGTTTGATTATTCGGAGATAATTTGAATAATTCTTCGAATAAATCGAATTCACTTCCTTCGATATCAACTTTAAATATATGAATGGTTCGATTTTGATGACCTAATTCGGTCATAATCGTTTGTAATGATTTCGATCCATCATTTTTGCCATGACCAAGACGTGCTTGATGGAATGTACAAATTTTCTCTGGACATTTATAGACGCCCAAGTCAAATGTATGAATATCGGCTCGTGGTAATTGTTCTTTCATAGCTGTTTCGAAACTAAATTCACCATTCGATCCAAATGAGTATATAAGTAGATTTTGTGTATTCGTTTGTTCATAACGATGAATATCACAAACCCATTTGCCTCCATCGCCCGTATTACCTAAACGTCGTTCAAATTCGCATTGAAATGTTGGTTCCCAATTGTTCTGGAAGAATAATTGTCGACTATTCGATATACGATTACGTTTATCTTGAATGTGATGAATGGTTTTTCGTCGTTTCCAATCGACATCATTTTCGCAAAACCAACCGTCAGATTCTTTTAACGATAATTCACATCGACTAGATTCGACTACTGAGGGTGGAGATGTACGAGAACTAATAATAGGTGTATTGAATACAATTAATTGTTTATTAATCGATGCAAAATATGCGAAGAGAATAAAAAGAGATAAAAGTCCCAGTAAAATAAAAATAAATCGAGTAGACAATAAACTTGACATTTGTGCATATGAAAATATCATTTACGGTTTATATAACGAACAGAATAAATTGCCTACTAAAAAAAGAAATGACAGCAGTTCATGCAACGTGCATACGCATTTTTGATAGAGTAGTTATAAAAAAAAAACTTTATAAAAACATCCTTCACTTTCCTTTTCGCATGCAATTATGATTTTTACTATTTAAGACCGACATATGGCTGGCAGATGACATCAAACGGAAAAAAATTGCCTATGCATGGGTGTATATATAGATCGGTTTAGTTATGCGTTGCTTTTGTTCTCAAACGCTATAAGTTACAATACATTTATATATTCGTAAATTATTCTGTACGCACGATACGACCATATTTTCTTTTCATTTATTTTTTCTATTCTTAATGCAGATTTAATCAATTGCTCGCTCGCTTTTGTTTGGAAGTAGTAGAATTCATTTTCGATTTGTTTTTTTTTTATTTTCTACGAAACTATCTCTCTGAAAGAATCACGATTTCAAACGAATAAACGCTATATACAATGAGAGTATTTGATCCGTAGATACAATCATAAATGCATTTTTTCTATCATCATATTACGACGCACAAGGCCAATGAAGGGTAGTCAACTGAAACTAGTTTATAAAACCACGTGGAAGAGAAAGGAAGATAAACTACAATATACATTTCATACTATACTTTTTCAATTTTTAATTCATTTTATGGTATTCGATGAAAAGGGTAGATTCACACGATATTATTAGAATATGTAAAGCAACGAGCTTACATCGTAAAACAAATGCATATATTGACCAGATTAACACGTTTACTACATCGATTTTACTCTTCAATTAAAGATTAACTCTTAACTATATACGGACCTGTATTTTAAAGAAATTCATTGTATGTCTAGTTTAGTTTTTCACTAAAAAAACACCATATAGAGAATCTTAATAAAATCACGTGAAACCATGAATGAATGCAAATTTTATTGACAGAGCCAACAATCTATCGTCGACTGACTTTGACGTTGTAATTTTTTTCTAATTTTTTTCTCTCTTTTTTCCTGTCTTTCTTTTCTCTCCCGTCCGATTTCTATTTTAAAATATTCAAGAAGAAAAAAAATCTGCACGTCTAGAATATCATTTCTCATTTTTATTGATCTTAGCTAATTCTTCTCAAATGTATAAACACAAACTCATGTACTCACGCCAACTCTTTAAATAAGAGCTTTAAAAATAATTCAATTCGATCGTTTTTTCTTCCTAAAATCAAATTATTTCCTGATAACAATTACTGAGTACTATATGTTGCTAAAGTGACAATTTTATTTTTGAAAAAAGAGAAAATTTTCTTTATTAAAAAGTCACTTGACTCTATTTTCTCACATCTGCTATTTGTAAAAGGAAAAAATCCATTTCTATATTTAAAAAAAATTCGTTGCTTAGAAATTACAATTTCAGTGTGTTTACAATTCATCTCACGATCACTAAAATATGCATCGACGATAAACTTTCGATAACCTTTATGGTAAAAACGTGTTTATATGCATAATGAAAAATGGGTAATAATTTCGTTCTACAATGCTGGACAAGTAAAAATGACCTAAAATTAAATCTACATACTTCTTTCTTTCACGTTTGTTATTGTCGTTTAATTGTTCACTTATGTGACATACGCCTCACTCATCGCCGAAAGAGGAGAGAAAGGAGTGTCAGTTCGCAATTTACTGTAAAAACTAATGGAACAAAACATATTCTTTCGTGGTTATACGAATGTTTTATTGCTTCGAGCATTTTTTTTCTTTTGCTTGAAAAGAAAAACGATATTTTACAAAGAAAAAGTAATCAAATAAATTCGATTCTCTTTTTAAAAAAAGAAAAAGGCAAGCCGTACTCAACTAAAAAGAATTTTTCTTTGCTTTGCTTTGCTTTACTTCACATAAATATTCCTCAGGTTCAGTTCTTTTTTTGCGCCTATTGGATTAAAGTAAATATTAAGAAAAAAAAATGAGCTCGCAGGCAAATAAACAGAACTTACTGTTTTTCTTTATTTTACTTGCTTTAGTTACTTCGAAACTCTTCTTTGAAATATAATAGTATGAAAGAAAGAAAAAAGACTAGGATTTATTGAATAATGATTGTTTCTTTTTCTTCTTGTGTAAGATGAGTTGTTCAGAGAATTTCCGATCAATCAATTGTTAATTCTATTAAATCAATTTATTCGATTGATTAAATCCAAACTGATCGAGACTATTGAATATGGAGGGTGTGTACTTGCCAATTGTATTCAATACGCTTGAAGTTATTTGTTTATAGACTAATTTTAATCTCGAAATGAAGCCTCTGAATAGATCTCATTGTGTACTCTATGTCTTCGGACTACTTGCCAGAGCTACTTCATTTTTATAAAAGAAAAGAAGAAAAACGTTCTAACAAATGCAAATGTGTGTAAATATTGTCATTTGAAAAGTAATTTATCATCGTTGATTTAATTTTCTTTCTGAATTAGTTTGATTATCATTGTTTAGTCCTTGGTATTCTGTCGACAAAAGTCTATCTAGAATATCAATGCTGATATGAATCAACAAGCGGAATAATCATATCTATATACAAATGATGATGATTGTTATTTTCATCATTAACAAAATTTTATATTGATTTTTTTTATTTAAATCTAAATGATTAACAGTATACAAAATAAATAATCTCAAATAACCTTGCATAAGTTGTTTATAAATATAATATAATATAATTTCTGTATCGACAAAGTTCCGTAACATTTGTAACTTGGTCGGCACATGAGACGAGACATTTCATGTTATACCCCATGTTGATATAGAATACATCATCAATTGAAGGTGATTGTAGGCGTACACAGCGGAGATATTATTTCACAGACAAGAGATATAGAATAGTCAAATAGCTTTGCATATACGTAGAACGAAAGAAAAAGAAAGAAATATGTTTATCGAACAGTTATAGATGAGAATCGCTGATTACTTCAAGCAAAATATTAGAGATGAGTGTTAGTGATAGGTTCAATTGACTATAAACCAGCGGCATCTTGTTTATTTGAGGTCACGTTTGAGACTGAAATTAACCAATCGATGTGTGTGCCCTCTTTTTTGCCTTCCGGTTACCGTTCTTTTTATACTGTTCTCTTTTGTTCGTAATCTGTTCTTATTTTTTATATCAACATTCCTTTTTTTTTTATTACATTTCGTTCTGATTCCATAATCGATTTATGTTTGTTATTTTTTTTTCGCCTCATCCTACAAATAAAACCAGAAGAAAGAAAAGAAACGTTTGCGTTTATTTAGATTAGCCATTTTATAAAGCGAAGCTTGCCCGTCCATCATCTTGGACGTGACAATGAATACAAGCTTCAATAATGAATTACAACAATTACAAATGGAGCTTCGTATGTTTCAAAGAACTAAAAGCAAAAAACAACAACAACTTTTCTGTTTTCTTTCATGACATTTAGGTGCTCAAAATTTTGATATCATCCGTTTTTCGACCTATCGAACGGCATGTAAACTACGATTCATTCAAAAGAAGCTTAACTGTAAATAAAATTTTGTTGTTTTTTTTCTCAATTATCTAAAAATAAGTAAATCTTGACTGATTTAGTTCATCTTCTTGATTTATTAAATGTAATTGAATCCCTTCGTGAATGTCTAACATGGCCATCTTCCGATGTTAGTTCAAACAGTCTATCGCCCTCCAATCGTCGAACACCAACGCCCATACAATCATCGAATGATCAATATTTATCCATCAATCGTTTGAATACATTTCTGACATCAATTTATACGAATTTAAATAAACGTTTACCAGCATCACAACAAATTCTTCATATTGAAAATTGTGTTCATTCAGCAATAGCCTGGTTTCTATATGTTTTTAATAATAATAATAATAACTATGATTTAACTACAAATACTTCCATACGTTTCAATTCATTTCGTGTCGTACTCGTACTTTTATGTACGGGTAAATTAGTTGATAAAATGCGTCATTTATTTACATCCTATCTGTCGGCATCATCATCAGGTAATACGCTTACCTACGCACAAATCGATGAGTTTCTACATGAAATTCTTGCATTACCATATGCATTACAAGAAATATCCTATTCAACATATCGTGCCAATCATGCTCAGATGATCTTTTCACATTTATCAAATTCATCAGTGAATTTAAATGAATTTCTTGATACATTAATCTATAATGATACAACACCGAATTGTTTACAATGGTTGATTATATTTCATCGTTTAATTAGCGTTGAAAATGGTAAATTAATTCCTATATAAAAGGAATTTTTTGACAAATAAAAACTTCTTCTTCTTCTTTTAAGTCATCCATCGTGTTAAATGTTCGGCATGTCAACGAGCATCATTCTCGGGCTTTCGATATAAATGTCAACAATGTCATGATCGTTCGTATCAATTATGTCAAGATTGTTTCTGGCGTGGAAGAGTTTCCGATCAACATTTACCAACACACGAAATGAAAGAGTACACATTTTTTACATCGCCTGTCAAAGAATTTCGACAATCAATTCGACGTTCATTACAATGCATGCCGAAAAATGACGAACGTCGATCGAATATTGTTTCCTCGACATCATCCTCGCCGAGATTCTTCTCATGGAAATGTCGAGCAAATAGTAC
>Ga0209952_1002961_pt1 | contig 12258 bp, 21 predicted proteins | sample ThiBiot_750_biof_2_FD_183951 | JGI IMG/M metagenome (GOLD analysis project Ga0209952, IMG submission 183951) | Wastewater bioreactor microbial communities from Cape Town, South Africa - Thiocy_cont_750_biof (SPAdes) | ecosystem: Engineered > Bioreactor > Thiocyanate-remediating >...
TCTTCTTCGAATTCTCGAAACAACAGAATTAAATACAACAATTGATATTCAATTGACAATCAATTCGATAAATTGTCTCTTTCTTCTAACTGATTATCAACATTGGAAAGCTTTACAGAAAAATCTGAGTACATAAAATGACAAAAAAAAACAATCAAAAATTCAAAATCGATTTAATTTAGACGAACTTCTTCTCAAAACTCTACTGGCAATTAATCGAAGTTATTTAATTCATCTTGGCCAACATAATCTTCTCAAAGTTCTCAAAGTAAAAATCAGTTTTATCAAACATTTAATCGTTACAAATTTCTTCGTCGGAATAGATTTCAATGGTACGTTGTATGCAACGCCGACTTGAATCATCGATATTTTCGAATGTTGCATCTTTAGTTTTCAAGTAAAGATTTTGTTTTTTCTCATTGAATTGATTCGATAGATTGTTGTAGACTTCTATTTAACAATGATTTCAATCGAACATATGTAATTCTCTTTTCTCAAACGTTTCTTACGCTACCAACATTTCTGACAATGTGTCACGAATCTTCACATAAAGTAATTACACAAGTCTCTAGTTGAAGTCATCTTTAAACTTGATTTAGTCATTCCAAATGGCTTGTGAAAAAGATCTATTCAATCATCTTATTTGTGTATTCAGTGTCAAAGAAGCATTTGTTAGTCTAAGCGAAAATATCGATATTATCGAATTGTGTTATATTTTGGGTAGGAAAACAGAAGAATTTCGATTGATTTGATTTGATATTTCAATTAGGAAATCTCGTTGCACTTGCAAGTTTCGATTCGACTCAAGTTGAATCAATGAAACAGCCGTTTATTGACAGTCTATTCAATTTGTTGGATGTCTGTCGAAAACGACAAAGTCAAACTGAACAAACAAAAATGACCAGTGTTTGGCATCCGATTATCGGTCATGTCAAAGGCAAAACATCGACAATGACTGTGTAAAATTATTGATCGAATCTTAAAATATTCGATTCACAATCGATTCTTCTAGATCGAATCAAGAAATTGTTCAACGTGTTGTTAATCAATACAAATATCTTTGGTCAAAAGCGTTTGTCACTATGCTTTTCGAATCAATTCCATCGGGACATCCGCCAGCAACTTCGGCGTCTTCGACTATTAAAAAAGATATTATTCGAATGAAATTCGAGAAATTATTTGGTTCGAAAAGTTCAACAGAAAAACTAACAACTGATGAGTTAACACAATTGATCTGTCGTATAACAACATTCTATCAAAAACTACTTCAAACATTAACTGAACTACGTTTGCAGATTCTCTGTGGTTCGAATTTTCAATTGAATATTTCGTTCAATAAATTCGTTTTCTTTTTGCATAGCTCTTTCATTACAAGATTCTTTGATCAGTAGTCTCTGGCAATTTTTGCATAATATCGGTCCAACTTGTGGTTTAAAAGAACTTTTAAAAATCTACGAAAGCAATCGAGATAATCTGCATCCCATATTCGATCTACTTCAATTATTTTCCAATCTTTGCTCATATCTTGCAACGTAATCATCGTTTTATTTGAATTTGTTTGGCATTTTTTGTTTTGTTCAGAGTTTTGGATGAAGAAGAAATGTACAAACAACAGAAATATTTAGATCTTCAATCGTGGTCGGAATTTAGTTTATTTCTGAATCAATTTGTTTATCGATTGATTCGTTTGGAATTCGAACGACCGTTACAAACATCGGCCAAAATTCGTCTAGAAAACAATCAATTGTACAAAACACTTCATCAATTATTGATTCTACTTCACGAGAGAAACTCACGAAAATCATTCACTCCCGATTCACATTGGCTGATTCGGTAGTCAAACGTCAAGAATAAACGAGAGAATATTTTTGTTTTTCTGTTTGAAAATAGTGAAGTCAAATGCTCATCATCATTTTTAACGGAACTCGAACGTGATGATTCCTGTGCTACTTATCTTCTCGAACAAATTCCGCATATTCTCACATTTAAAGATGTAACTAATGTTTTTTCTCTCTGAGAATATTGATTTTTTTTCTTTTAGAGAGTTAAAATCCTTCAGATGTTCATCGAACGTGATAAAGAAAAGGAATGTAATGAAGTTTCGTCGCTAAGACACACGAAGAATTACTATGAAATCCATCGAGTTAATCTGTTCGGAGTAAAACAATCAAATGATTTCGAGATTTGTAAATCACGTTCTGTTTTGGTTGAAAAAATAGGACGCATTTCAATCATTACAAAATGCATCGTCAACGACATGGAAAAACACAATTCGAATCAGTTTTATCAATCAACAAGGTCTTGCTGAAGCTGGTATCGATCAAAACGGTATTTTTAAAGAATTTATTCAAGAAGTTACACGACAAGCTTTCGATCCATCGTTTAATCTATTTAAAGTAAAAAGATTTGTCCGATGAGAAATCGTTGTTTTCATTGTTGAGAAATATTTTTGTTTAGATAACAGAAAATCGAACTTTATATCCTTCGCCGATCTCGGATCAAACGGAGAATTATTTGTATTTGTTTAATTTTATCGGTAAAACTCTTGGCAAAGCTGTTTACGAACAAGTTGTGTTAGATATCGAATTAGCTCCGTTCTTTTTACGTCATTTTATCTCGAGAAAAAACCTCAATTATTCGTGTTTCGATGATTTGATGTTTCTCGATCGAGATCTTTACAATAATTTAAATTTTCTCAAAGTAAATTTCCGAACATTTTCTTTTCTTTTTTTCGATCTCAATCGATTAGCACTATGATGGCGATGTTTCGAGTTTGAGTTTAACCTATTCAATCGATGAAGACGTGCTCGGTGAAATCAAAACATTCGATATTATACCTTGCGGAAGACATATCAACGTAACAAATGACGATAGAATCGTTTACATTCATCGAATGTCAATCTATCGAACTTATACGAGAATTAAAAATCAAATTCGAATGTTTACCGAAGGTTTTAAATTGTTGATTAAACCTGAATGGATTAACATGTTCTCGGTACCTGAATTACAACAATTGATTTCAGGAGAATCATCAGATGTTGATCTCAATGATTTGAAGTTTGTGGATTTTGTTCGTACGAAAGACAAAAGTGAATCATTTCTTTTTTTTTGAAGATCGAATGTTGTTTATCAAGGCGGATATCATGGTAAACATCCGGTTATCCGATGGCTTTGGGAAATATTGGAAAAGGATTTTACACGAGAAGAACGAGCACTTTTTCTTCGAGTTTGTTGCGCCTTTTTGTTGATTTTTCTTTCAAATTTCTCGTGTTGAATTAGTTCGTCACAAGTTCGTGTCGTGCACCACTCCTTGGCTTTCGTTCACTCAATCCTCCATTTACAATTCGATGTTTAGAAAGTTCGGAACACGAAGTAAAATCTGCAGTTTAGTCAATTTGATTCGATATTTTTCGAATTTAGGAGGAAGGCGATTCGTTAGGACGAATCTTTCGTAATATGATTAGTATCAATCGAACATCAACTGAACGTCTTCCATCGAGTTCAACATGTTTTAATTTATTAAAGTAAACTATTCTCAAAGAACAAAGTTTTTATTTCGATCGTTTTGTTGTCTTTCGTCAGATTACCAAGTTACAGTTCGAAACGAGTTTTAATCGACAAACTACGATATGCAATCAGAGCAAATGCCGGTTTTGAATTATCTTAACTATTCAATTTCCTCGTCTTTTTTTGTATATAGAAATAAAAATCAACTCACGGTCAAATCCCACTTAATCATATATCGATGATTTCGAAATTTTTGAAAGATATTATACGATTGAGTGATACTCGGCAAAATAATTGCCATCGATATGGCGCCATACCAAACGCCAATAATCGCGATTATATACGACAAAAATTGAGATTCAGCAATGTCTGAATAGCCAATCGTTAGAATTACAGTAAAACCCTACGAAAATCTCTTTGAAACAACAAGAAAAAGAATAGGATGTGAAGATTTACGTGCCAAAAAGCTTCGCCAATAGTTTGGATTTCATTGTCGGGAGTTATTTGTTCGAACAGAAATTGAATTAAACCGAAATAGAAAATGCCGAATGAGATAAGAATTGTTAAACGAACGAAATCTTTCAAATGAATATAGGCGATTTTAAAGAGAATTTCAAGACATTTGACATGACGATTCAAACGAAATAAACGAACTAATTTGAAACAGGTTAAATAATCAAAGAGAAGATTTTCCGATGAATTATCAAAACGAGATAAGATTTGACTGAGAATCGTCGGTAAAATCGAAAGAATATCCAAGAAAAAATTCGGATCACTTAATAAATCGAGCAATGAAGATGCAGAAAGAGTTCGAAGGAATAATTCAGCATAAAACCTAGACGAAAATCATCGGACATGACCTTATTCGTTCAGTCAAACAAACAAACCATGTCACACAAATCAGTTCTAAGGTTATGTTTTGTGAATTCATATTCGGTTGATAGTGATAGGGACGTAAACTAACATCCGAACATTGAAAACCTTCTGTTTGATTCGCTGGTTTTACTGGATGTGTAATAAACCATGTTGTTTGACGGACATTTCGATAGATATTTATTGTTTCTAGACATAAGGAATAAATAGCGAGAGCGTTGAATACAGCTGAACATGTATTAAATAAACAATTGACAAATGTTGATGGTGGATGAACGAATAATTGAGAAATCGATTGTTTCCATTTCGAATTGGTTTGTTGAGATTGTTCTTCATTAATCGAAAGATATTCATTGTAAAATCGTTGAATGACTTGTGAATTCAATTGAAAGAATCGTATTTCTTCATAGAAAATCATCGATGGAACTAATTCCGATTTAATTAAAACTCCATCATGAAGATAATAATACAGAATCGATTCGAATGAACTCGAATGTCGTGCAAAGAAATATTCATTTTCATCGGGAACAAAATACCGAACTCGTTCGAATGGATTACCGAGAAGTGTCGTCGGGAAATTCTGTAAATCAGCCAGATTGATTTCATAATGAGTACCTGAAATATTCAGATTCAAACGATCGTCTTCAGTTTCGAAGAATGTCGACATTGATAGGAGATGATTGAGAGCATCTTTCGTCCAGTTACTCATTTTGTGAAGTCTATCGAGAAGGCGCTTTTTCTTGTCAATAACCGGTGACCTCTATCGGATGTGAAGTTTGTAATCGAACAAAAAACGACGTTTGTCTGTCTGAATGATTCATATTCTCTGCATTGTTGTTATATTGTACAGTAAATTTAACTTGAATATAGTTTTCTTTTAGATTGATCATTTCTTAACGATGATTTTACTTGAAGTACACAATCGTATCATTGAAGAATTATTGACATTACAAATTGAAACATTTTTACGTAAAGACAAATTAGTCGAACTTAAAACTGATGTCGTTGGTAAGTGAATCATCTTCGACGAACAACAACGACGACGATAGGAATTCGATTGTTTTTAGATTTTGATGGTGCACTTTATCATATCACATGTGCTCGTGACAAACCATTTGTTGTTAGCATTAAATTGAAATTCTTTCGTGATTTAGAACAACACGGAACTGATGAGGTAAAATAAAACAAATTCGAAAAGATTTTTTTGTTTTTTTGCAAATCGAAATTTATTTAGGTTCTTCGTCGAGAATATGGTGATTTACTTGTTGCACCATTAGAAGGTTATAATGTGACATTATCTTTGGATTTCAACACTCAATTGCCTCAAGGCGATACGAATGAAGCATGGACGCCTCTTGTCCGTAAAATAGCTATGCTTAAACGAAATTGTTTTGCGGCTGTATTCGAAAAATACTTCGAATATCAAGCAAAACAAGAAGTAGCAACTGGTGTTCATAAACGAGCTGTTATACACTATCGAGATGATGAAACCATGTACGTCGATGCATCGGCTGACCGTGTTATTGTCATTTTTTCGACTGTATTCAAAGATCCCGATGATAATATCATCGGTCGTGTTTTTATGGAAGTAGGAAAATGATTTTCTTTGTTTTTCTTTTTCAAGTTTTGTTTTTTTTTCTCTTCGAAGGAATTTAAAGAACGACGAAGACAATTTCAACAAGCACCTCAAGTTATTGTTAGCTATCGAACTCCACCGGAAGAATTAAAAGACATGCCAGATGCACGTGTTGGTGATAATATTGGTTATTTAACTTTTGGTAAGCATTTGCAAACAAACTGAAACTTGACAAAAAAAAATCTTTCGTCAATTAGTTCTCTTTCCACGTCATACAAAAGCAGCAGCACGAGATAATACAATTAATCTCATTCATACACTTCGAAATTATTTTCATTATCATATCAAATGTTGTAAAGTTAGTTTCATGAAGAAATCTTTTACTTTGAAATGATTTTTTTTCTTGGAAATAGGCATATTTACATGCTCATATGCGTCATAAAACTAATGAATTTTTAAAACGTCTTCAATTAGCTCGACCTGAAGTGAAGAAAACGTTTCGACGTGTTGGTGCTAATGCAGCTGGTAATGAACAACAAAAAAAAAAACTCCTTTTTCTTTCTAAATTGATTTTCTTTACAGATGGACCAGCAGGCATGGAATGATCTTGAATCTTTATTTTTTCTCTCTCTCTTTAACCGGCTGATTTCTTCTTTTTTCTCTCTCTCATATTTGTACTCACTAATTTATCGCTTCTCTTGTATCTGAGTGTGTATAGCACTTTGTCTCATTTAAAACATTTTTATGATCTGCTATTTAACATCAATAACGATTCTGTTTGTTTTCTTTTTAAACTTTCTCATTAGTTATGATGACATCAACAAGAACAAAAACAAAAGAACGAAGAGTTCCATGCAATATGCTATTGTATTAGGTTTTTTTTCAAAATTGATAATAAATACATATATCTGATGCTTGCCTAACAAGATAAAATAAAAGTGAACGAAAGAACGCAAGATTAACGGACATTTTTTAAATAAAATTAAGCGATCAACACGTGACATAACACAATTTTAAAAATGGGATGTCTCTTAGTTTTACTGTATTTTATACCAGCCTAACGTTTTTCACTTCTACAAAAACTAGGAAGATAATATAAATATTTAGTGATATACTGTCCTTCTGTATACTGTTTCAGTAATTAACATAAAATAAAATAAAATTTATGATTATTTAATCACTGATTTTGTCAAAATCTAAAAGTTTGGATGATTTAATGTTCGATCAATGAGAGATGACGACCTCTTTCGATTACTTCTAGTATTAGTCATCGTTACTTCAAGTGGTACTGTCAGATCCTATTAGATTGTTGTCCTTGTCATTTAGCATAGCGTTACGATTTATCTACTTGATGATAACTCTTAGTTTATGTCATGCGCTTTCAATTAAAGATCTTCTATAAATTACACTCGATTTGATTGGTTTCTTTAACATATTTTTTCCTTCCTTAATTTCTGCCTTCTGTACACGATAAAAAAACAAAACAATCGAAAATATACACCTGCTTCTGATTTTTTTCTCTTTTCTTCTTAGGCTTTTAAGATTAACTAGAATTTTGTCCAAACGAACAATGTTTACCAGTAACTTCCACTTGTCATTTGTCGTTCTAATATTTACTCACGTGATCTCAACACAAACTCTGAGGATGGAAATGGAAAATAGAACAACCATTTCAAGCTCCATCGCTAGTACAACATCAAAAGCAGAAGCTTCCATTACTGTTACATCTACGAGCAATTCTCTTAATCAAAGTCAAGAGATTACCAACGATGCTTTTTCTCATATGGATCGAGGTACACTCATACGTGGTACAATTGTTCTTGCAGGTATTACTGGTCTTGTTTTATTGTATGTTGGTATAAAAGCATTGTTGTAAGTAGAATATTGTGATTTCGTTTGTATGAATTCTTGTGTGTTTAGTTTACGAAAAAAACGTGAACCAAAACGATATACTTTGATAACTGATCCGACTTCAATGGAAGAGCCTCTTTTCGGTGCACAAAATGACGACGAGGAAATCGAAGATGATACATTATTTGTAAGAAAATAAACTCATAGTCATTCCGTATTCTTTCTTTTCTAAATCTACAATGAATATGAACTTAACTCTATTGTTATTCTCTCTTTTTTTTTGCTTTGTTTTTCTTGCTTTGTTACAGATCATTTTCCTTTTCTCTTGTGAATTTCAATAGACTAAAAAATCCGGTCGATGGTTTATTTCTATTTATATATATTTTAATCAAATATCGATCTGCATTTTAGATAAATACGAAGGTTACACTTTAAGTAGTTTGAAGATATTGTGATATCTTGACGCGTGTCGAACATGCCATCGTTTTCTTATTGGTTGATCGTAAATGGTCCCATGTTCTATTCGATATAAAAGAACGTATTCATAATGAGTAAGTTATTGAATAAATTTGATGTATTTATGACATGAAAGTACATGTGGCTTTGTTTGAACTTGATTTTATCGAAAGTTCTTGTCTAGAGTATGTAAATGCATGTTGTTGTTGTGGTTTTATTTCTCTCTGAATGATCTATCACCTTTCTTTTGAAAATGAGAATATTAGGAATGATTTATATGATTGTCAGTGAGCGCGTTAAACGAAACAGTTTATGCAAGTGCTGTTGTTTCAAGAAAGAGAAAAATGTTCTTGGAGTTTTGTTTTCTTTGAGATCGAGTCGTTTACAGTTGATTTCATTTTGATTATGTTGAGAACGTTTGATTACACATTGTTATTTCAGATAGCTCATTACATTTTCTTTTATCATGACTACGCACGTAAACGAAGACCTCGATGATGTTGTCATCTTATCTGCTGTTCGTACGCCAATCGGCTCATTCAATGGCAGTTTATCAGCATTAAAAGGTCATCAACTCGGCGGTGTAGCTATCAAAAGTGCGCTCGCAAAAATCAGCTCGACAATTTCACCTGAAGAAGTCTCCGAAGTGTTTATGGGCCAAGTTTTAACAGCAAATGAAGGACAAAATCCTGCAAGACAAGCAGCACGTGCTGGTGGTCTATCGTACCACGTTCCAGCAACAACTGTGAATATGGTCTGTGGTTCGGGTTTGAAAGCCGTTGTTCTCGGTGCTCAAGCGATTAAATCAGGCGATGCAGCGATTGTCGTTGCTGGCGGAGAAGAAAGTATGAGTCAAGCACCGCATTGTGTTTCGATTAGACAAGGAAAAAAGATGGGAGACACAACATTTACTGACACGATGTTACACGATGGGTAAACGATTCGAATTGTGAATCAATTGTTTTCGGATTTCTTTTTTTTTAGTCTGACAGATGCATTTAATCATGTTCATATGGGTACAACAGGTAATTGATTTCGTCGAATAGTTTGAGATTTTGTTTTTATTGTTGTGAATTATTTAGCTGAAACTGTTGCACAAACATGTCTTATTTCACGAGATGAACAAGATGAATTTGCTTTGCAATCACAGTTGAAATGTGCACATGCTATGTCACTCGGACATTTCGAAGCTGAAATCGAACCCATTATTCTTTCGTCAGCGAAAAATGACGTACAAATTAGTAAAGATGAATATCCACGTCCGAATGCAACAATCGAAGGTTTAGCAAAATTGAAAACTGCTTTCAAAGAAGGTTCGAGTTTTCCTTTTTGATTATTTCTAAAATGTTATTTTGTTTCATTTTTTTATTAGCTGGAACAGTAACTGCTGGAAATGCATCAGGTTTGATCTTGATTTTTAAATTTCTATGTTAATTGTTTGGTTTTGTAAAGGTATAAATGATGGTGCAGCTGCTCTAGTTCTTTGTTCGAATCGTACGGCTAAATTGAAACAACAAGTTCCGTTAGCTAAGATTGTATCATGGGCACAAGCGGGAATTGATCCACTTTTAATGGTAAATCGTTTATTTGAAATGATTGAAACGATTGTTGCTTTTTTATTCGTGCTTCTAGGGTTTAGGACCAATAAAAGCCATTCGTGATGCTTTACAGAAGGCAGATTGGTCTATCGAATCCGTTGATCTATTTGAATTAAACGAAGCATTTGCTGCACAATCAGTCGCGATCATCCGCGAACTTCGTATTAATCCCGAAAAAGTTTGTTCATCTTGTCAATTTCTCATTCGTTCATACTTGAATCTATTGATTGTAGATCAATATCAATGGTGGTGCAATTGCACTAGGCCACCCTCTCGGTGCATCTGGCGCCCGTATTCTTGTAACCTTGATCCACGCACTCAAACGAACAGGCTTGAAACGAGGTGTTGCAGCTCTTTGCATAGGCGGTGGCATGGGCATCGCCATGTGTATCGAAGCATTTTAAGAGAAAATCTATCATTTTCATTTGAGTGTTGTTCTTCTTTTTAAACATCATCTAGTCATTTCACTATTATTGTTCCAGTGTAAAACATTCATTAGTATTGTGTGATTTGTCATTGTCTTCGTCAATCAAAATAAATCAGCAAACTATTTTCTAGTATATTTTCCAAGACAGATAATCAATCATCATTTGCGAGTTAGTTTTAAAAGATAAATTCGTTTATCTTATCGTTGCGCGTTTATTTTATAAGTTTGATTCTTTTTTTTTTCCACAGGCAAACATTCAAACAACGAAAAGACAAAGAAAATAGAGAAAGAGAGAGAGAGTGACAGAGAGAGAAGAAAAAAGAAGAAAAAAAGAAGAGAACAACAACAGTTAGATTTTCGATCGAAGATAATAATAATAATAATGATAATATTTGATGACAATATATTCGATCGTAGGGGAAAGAGAAAAAAAGAGAAATTTAAAAAAAAAAGAAAAGAAACTATACATTTAGACCAACCAAATTTTATGCATGTCCGATTGTCCGAATGCTGTATTACATTTGGGACATTTTCTTTGTCGTGAATCGTATCTCGATTTGAGACAATCATAACAGAAAACATGAAAACATTTGGAAAGTATTGCATCACGTTGTTTATTTTTACAAGCTGGACAACGAAGAATTTCTTTATATTCTCGTATTTCTTCTAGAAGAACTTCGTCTTTATTCGAAGCCATTTCGAGTTTTTTCATTCGTTCTAATTTTCGATTGAGATTTTTGCCATCTTCTTGTAATCTACAATGTGGAAACAATTATATTTCAATGATGAAGAAAAAACAAACTAAATCGAACCTTCGATTTTTGAAATTTTGCTTTTCTAAAGCTTCAGATTTCTCAGCAACTAACTCCTGAACTTCTTTTAATTGCGCATGATAACGATCTAAATGAAGTTTTAAATCGGCTGATGTTTGAGCACTCTCAATAGTCTTTCGTTTATGAGCATCCAATGTCTGATGCATCGTGGTCAATTCTTTTTCTAAGATGAGAACATTATTTCGAAGTAATGATATTGTTTCTTCGTATTTTTGATTCAAAACAACCTAAGAACGACAACGTTTCAAATGAAAAACTTTTCAATCAAAAGTCAGACTTGTGCTTCGAGTTGTTCTTGAAAAACAGTTGCTTGTTGAGCGAGAATGGTTTTTTCGTCGGAGAGAAGTTTGTGCGTTTGCTGTAATTTAACTCGTTCGACCATGAGTTTGATATGTGCATCATCTTTTTCGCGTAGTTGAGATAGGAGACGACTGTTTTGTTCTTGCATATCCTCGAAAGCTTGGCCAGTGACTTCGATTTCGTTGAGAAGAGCAGCTTCTTCTTGTTTTCGTGTTTCTAAATTCTTTTCAAGATCTCGAATTGTGTCTTGATACGAACGTAGTTTGGCTGGATTCTGAATTGAAACAACGAGAAAAACGAAATGTTTTTTTCTTGTTTGCTTTTCAAATGAAATCGATTTACCTCATCTTCGTTTGTCTTCTTTTTCAAGGTTTTAGTGTAATTCTGCAGTTTTTTCAGTTCATTTCGAGCTTCTTCAAGTTCTTGTCTTAGTTTCTTTTCGGATAACATCAGATTCGCTTTATCTCGTGTTTCTTTCGGTGCACTTCTACAGAACGAAAAACAAAAGTCTTGAGGGTTTTCTTCAATCAATTGTCGTACCGATAGGTTGTCAAGAGAATTTTATATTCTTTGACCGAATCAAAGAGTTTTTTATTATCACTTTTTAATCTTCGTATTTCGGCGTCTTTGTCTTCACTTGTGATTAGATTTGATGTTGGTTTTTCCTCGAAATTCTCTTCATTGATATCACCGAAATCTAACAATGAATTCTCCATTAAACGTGACTCGTCATTGATTCCTTCGATGGTTTCTTCTTTGACAAGAGTTTCGTTTTTAATCGAAGTCGAATTATTATTATTTTCTTCTTTAACCGTTGGCGACTGTTGACAATTAGCT
>Ga0209952_1002969_pt1 | contig 12234 bp, 10 predicted proteins | sample ThiBiot_750_biof_2_FD_183951 | JGI IMG/M metagenome (GOLD analysis project Ga0209952, IMG submission 183951) | Wastewater bioreactor microbial communities from Cape Town, South Africa - Thiocy_cont_750_biof (SPAdes) | ecosystem: Engineered > Bioreactor > Thiocyanate-remediating >...
CCGTGAATCTGACGTCGGTGAATGGCGTGCAGTCGGCTCTGCAGAACATGTGGGACACAACCAACAGCGCGACCGAAGCGTTCCTTCAGAACGCCGGCATCACTAATTGGGGGCCCTACATCTTTGCCGCTGTGTTCTACGTCGTGATGGCGGTGCTGATCGGCTTTGCGATCTTTCTCATCGTGCTGTCGAAGATGTTCATGTGGTTGCTGCTGGCGTTGGCGCCCCTGTTCATCATCCTGCTGCTGTTCGGCGTGACGACACGATTCTTCAGCGGCTGGCTCAGCGCGCTGGTGCAGTATTTCCTCGTGCAGGTGCTCGTCTATGCGTTCCTCGCCTTCTACGTCTCTCTGATTCAGCAGACGATCGATACACTCAACGGCGTTGCCAATTCGAAGTCGGCGACCTGGGCCACCATCGGTCCGGTGGTGCTGCTCGCGATCATCGGCATCCTGTTGCTCAGCCAGATCAATAACATGGCGGCGGCGATCGCCGGCGGCGTGCCGATCTTCGCGCCGCGCATCGGTGCGGTGCTCGCGACTGCAACCGGCTATCGCCTCGGCGCCGCCGCAAACCGCGCCCGCCTTGCATTCCGCAATCCGCTCAATCCGGCCTCCATGTCGCGCCGTGAGGAGTTGGCGTCGCGCCAACGCGCGCGCGTCGGTCTGCGCGCCGCTTCATGGGCGCATTCAGCGGAATTCCGTCGCCTGGCCGAACAGCTGCGTAGTCCGGGCGTGCCGCCGGCCTCTAGTGGCGGAGGTCGCCCATGACGGAGATAACCGCACCGGAGCCGGCACGCGTCGATCCACGCTATTATGTGGATGGCGCGACGTGGGAGCGGGATATCGCGCGCCGCAACCGCAACTCCCGCGCACTCGCCTGGATCGTCGCCGCGGTGATGACCGTTGTCGCAGTCGGGTGCCTGGGGACCCTGGCCTTGCTTGTCCCGCTCAAGACCTACGAGCCCTACATGGTCGTGGTCGACAAGACCACCGGCTTCGTCGAGGCCAAGCGTCCAATGGCCGAGGGTCCTTTGACCCAGGACGAGGCGGTCACGACGTTCAATGTCGTCCGCTACATCAAGGCTCGCGAGACCTACGACCCGAAAGCCTTGAAGGACAACTTCGACCTCGCACAGCTGCTGGCGTCGGGCGACGCGGCGCGCGAACTGACGGAAATCTATTCGCCCGCCAATCCGAGCAACCCCGTCAAGGTCTACGGCACCAACACGGTCGTCGCGGTCACGATCAAATCGGTGACATTCCCGAACAATCGCACCGCGCTGGCGCGGTTCTCCACCGAGGAGAAATCGTCCACCAACATCATCACCCGCAACTGGGTCTCGCTGGTCAGGTTTCGCTACACGTCCGCGCCGATGCGCAACGAGTGGCGCTTCGACAATCCCCTCGGCTTCCAGGTGTTGGAGTATCGCCGCGACCAGGAGACGGCGCCCTCGCCCGGAACGGTCGGTGCGCAGCAATGAGAAAACATCGTATCGTCGTCAACCTTATTCTTTGCATCACCGCGAGCGCCGCTCACGCGGAGGCGTTGCCGCGCCCTGGTCGCACCGACTCCCGCGTGCGCGATGTTATCTACAACCGGGACAATGTCACGGCGATCGACGCCAGCTACGGCACCTCGACGATGATCGAGCTGCAGCCGGACGAGAAGATCGAAACGCTGGCGCTCGGTGACTCGATAGCTTGGAAGATCGAGCCGAACCGCAAGGGCGACATCATCTTCGTCAAGCCGGTCGAGAAGAACGCCCAGTCGAACCTCAACGTCGTCACCGACAAGCGCATCTACTCGTTCCTGTTGCGCTCGAACACGCGGCCGCCAGGCAGACAGATCTATGCGGTACGATTCCGGTTTCCGGATGATGAGGCGAGCGCCAAGCTCCTGGCCGAAGCGAAGGAGCGCGCCGCCAATCCGAACCTCAAAGACCTCAATATCGCCAACGCCAATAGCGATTACGGCTACAAGGGATCGTCGGTGAACAAGCCGGTAGCGGTGTTCGATGACGGCACCAAGACCTGGTTTCGCTTCGAGGGCGAGACGCCGACGATCTACATCGTCGATGGCGAACGCAACGAGAGCCTCGTCAATTTCCGCACCGAGGGACCTTACGTCATCGTCGACAAGGTCTCGCCGCAATGGACGTTGCGCAACGGCCAGGAATCGACCTGCGTCTTCAATCGCCGTCTGACCAACGTGCATCAACCGAACGGACTCGAACCCTATGCGCCGCAGCGTGTGGGCTCGGCCACGACTCTGGGAGGTTGACGCGCAATGCCGAGCGCCGACGACTATCGCTCATTCGAACTCGAAGCGGCGACGGCCACCTCCGTCGCGCGTGGCCGCACCGCGCTCGGCAGCTTCCTGAAGCTTGGGGTTCCGATCGGCGCGCTGCTGGTCGCCGCCTGGATGATCTACGACTCGGTGGCGCGGCGCGCGCCCACGCTGACGACGCCCGACAAGGAGGAGTTCACGACGACGCAGTTTCCCGCGCCATCGCTATCGACGCCACGGGTTCAGACCAACCTGGGCACCATCGTCATCCCGCAGGCGCCGGCTGAACCCGCGCCACCACCTCCTCCGGTCGCGCCGCCCCTTGCGCTGCCGGCGCCGCCTCCGCCGGAGCCGCCGCTGGCGGGAGCGCTGCCCAATGACGACGAAGCCCGCCGTCTGGCGGAGCTCGAGCGGCAGCGACAGGAGGAGGAGCGGCGGAAATGGGAGCGGCTGCGGGCGCCCCAGGTCATTGCCGACAACGCCGCGGCCGCGGCCGCTGGAAACGCCGAGAACGCCAGCGGTGCGGCGGCGGGCGCGGACGACGATCCCAATCGCCGATTTCTGGCCTCGGTCTCGGCAGCAGGCGTCGAGGTATCGCGCGCCACCAAGAACAGCCGGATCGATGCGCTGGTCGCTCAAGGCACGATGATCCGCGGCGTATTGGAGACGGCGCTCCAGAGCGATCTGCCCGGCATGGTCCGGGCGGTCGTCAGCGAGAACGTCTGGTCCTTCGATGGCCGCCGTGTGCTGATCCCGGCCGGCAGCCGCCTCGTCGGCGAATACAAGTCGGGGATCGCGCAAGGGCAGACCCGCGTCTTCGTGGTGTGGACGCGCATGCTGCGATCCGACGGGGTCACCGTTCGGCTCGGCTCGAACGGGACGGATGATCTCGGCCGCGCCGGCAATGCCGGATTCGTCGACAACCATTATCTGGAGCGCTTCGGCTCCGCGATCATGCTGTCACTCGTCGGTGGCATCTCGCAATTTCTGAGCGGCTACGGCCAGAACTACAGCAACACCGGCAACGGCACGATCATCACCACGACCGATCCCATCACAGGTGCGGTGACGCAGACGCAAACGGGCCTGAACCAGAACCAGTTGAGCCTGCAGGCGCGGCAGATCGCAGCTCAGAACGTATCGCAGACCCTCACCACCATCGCTCGGGAGGCCTTGCGCAACTCGATCAACATTCCACCCACCATCCATCTCGATCAGGGGACACGGATCATCGTCTTCGTGCGACGCGACCTCGACTTCTCCGCGCTCTATCCCGACCCGGTCAAGGAAGCCTTGAGGGAGCTGAAGCGTGAACGCACCGGTGCGAAGCGTGACAGTCTTCATTGATCGGGCGCTCGATCCGATCCGCCTCTGGCTTGACGACGACCAGATCGTCGAGATCTGCGCCAATGGCCCGGGCGAGGTGTGGGTTGAACGCTTTGGTCGTTCGGCGATGGAACGCCACGAAGTTCCACGTCTCACCGAGCATGCGATCCGCCATCTCGCTGAACGTGTCGCCGGTCACTCGGGCCAGAGCGTCAATGAGGAGCATCCGCTGCTCTCGGCCGCGCTGCCGACAGGCGAACGTTTCCAGGGCGTGATGCCGCCGGCGACGACAGCGGGCGGCGCATTCGCGATCCGAAAGCAGGTCATCAAAGAAATGCGGCTCGATGATTACCGAAAGCTCGGTTCCTTCGACAAGGTGACAACAGCGGGGGAGGGGGCGCTGTCGGAGACCGACGGGCGCCTGTGCGAACATCTCGACGCCGGCCGGATCGAAGAGTTCATCCGCCTTGCGGTGCTGAACCGCTATTCGATCCTTTTGTCTGGCGGCACGAGCTCGGGCAAGACAACGTTCTTGAATGCGATCCTCAAGGAAGTGCCGATAGAGGAGCGCATCATCACCATCGAGGACACGCGCGAGGTCAATCCGATCCAGAGGAACTACCTGCCGCTCGTCGCCTCGAAGGGCGACCAGGGCGAGGCGCGGGTGACCGTGGAGACGCTGCTGCAGGCCTCAATGCGGCTGCGGCCCGACCGCATCTTCCTCGGCGAGATCCGCGGCGCCGAGGCCTACTCGTTCCTGCGTGCGATCAACACCGGCCATCCCGGCAGCGTCACGACGGTGCATGCTGACAGTCCCGCCGGTGCCTTTGAACAACTTGCGCTCATGGTAATGCAGGCCGGACTCGGCCTGCGGCGCGAGGAAATCATCGACTACATCCGATCGGTTCTGCCGATCGTGATTCAGCAGACCAAGGTCGGCGGCTGGCGCGGTACCTCGGCTGTGTATTTTTCGCGCATGGCCGAATGGCGTCAGGAGAGCGCAGGGAGGAAAACCCGTCATGGCGCGCGTCGTCGCTTATAAGCTCGGCATCGCGATCCTCGCCTTGCTCGCCTTCTGGCTGCTGTGGAGCATGGCCTATGAAGTCGTCGTCGCACTCCGCTGGGCACCAGCACGCTTTCCCAGCGAAGGCGCAAGCCGCTGGGCTCTCTTCCGGATGCAGAATGCCGACCGCTCGGCCGACTTCTTCCTAGTTGCCTGGCGGCATTTCTACGATCGGCTCGTGTTCGCCCCTACACGCGTCGAGGCGCTCATCCGCGCTGGCTACGCCGTGGCGACCGTCGGAGCGCTAGGGCTGGCTGGATTGCTCTTCGCCATCGTCAACCGGCGCCAAATGCCCTACGGCGCCGCGCGCTTTGGCACATTGATGGAGGCGGCGAAGCAAGGCCTCACAGCCAAACGCGGCATTGTGCTCGGAACGCTCAGCGGGGCGACGATCCGCTCCGACGAACCCGCCCACATCCTGGTCGTTGGGCCATCGCGCTCGGGGAAGGGCACCGGCTTTGTTCTCCCCAACGGCTATCTCTGGCAGGGCTCGGCGGTGTTCTTCGATCCCAAGCGCGAGAACTTCGAGGCGTTGGCCAATCACCGAGCGGCGATGGGCAACAAGGTCTTCATGTTCTCGCCGGGGTCAAACGACACGCATCGCTACAATCCGCTCGACTTCGTGCGCCGCGACGAGCGCATGGCGACGGACTGTCTGGTAGTGGCCTCTTTTGTGATTCCGGAGAAAGCTGACGACACGTGGGCCGGCGCCGGTCGCCTATTACTGTCATCGCTGATCGGCTACGTGCTGTCATCGCCTTTGATCGCCAGCGCGCAGCACATGCGCACCGTCGCGCGAATGACGACGACCGGCAAGGATATTTCATCGATCCTGCGCGCGATAGTGCGGACCGAACGTCAGCATTTGCCGACATGGGTCGTCGATAGCTTCAATCAGTACATCGCCTTGGAACCGGAGACGCGCAACAGCGCGGTGTTCAACGTTAACATGGCGATGTCGCTGTGGAACAACGGACTCATCTCGGCGGCGACCGAGACGTCGGACTTCGACATCCGCGAGCTGCGCCGGCAGCCGATGACGATCTTCATCGGGTGCACCATCGCGGAGCTATCGATCTTCCGGCCGCTCATTCGCATCCTGTTCCAGCAGATCCATGACCTGATGATGGTAAATATCCCGGGAGACGGCGAACCTCACCAAGTTCTGCTGATGCTCGACGAATTCTACCATGTCGGCCGGATGGACTCGCTGATCTCGAAGATCACAATCAGTGCGGGCTACGGCTTCCGCATGGCGATCGTGATGCAGGACATCGCGCAGCTCGACGAGCTCTACGGCAAGAACACGCGCGTGACGACTGTGTCGGGCTCGCAGATTAAGCTTTTCATCCAGATCAACGATCTCGACACGTCGGAGTTCGTATCCGAGATGCTCGGCGAGACAACACAGGTTTACAAGACACCGATCCAGAGACCGGGGCAGGGCATCTTCGCGCCGCGCGTCTGGTCGCCGCACTACACGCCACGGCCGCTGCGCAGCGCACTTGAGCTGCGCGAGATGTCCGCGCGCCTCTCGATCTTGATGGTAAAGAACTCGCGCTCGTTCGAGCTCACCAAGATCCGGCACTACCTGGACAAGCCATATCGCGGCTACTTCGAACGCGCCAAAGGCTCTCCGCCTGTCCTGCCCAGGTTGCGTGCTTGGCAGGACGAGTCCCTGAGAGGCGCGATCAATCCAGCTCCCGAGCAACAAGAAGACCAGAACAATGTCATGCCGCCAGCCGCTTCGCAGCCGAAAAAAAACCCGGGCCGGCGGCCGAATAAGAAGTCCACCGCTCCGGCGACGTCGGTAAAACCCCCGGACTTGCCGGACGCGCCTTTCCCGCTCGCCCGACGGAATGCGGCCACTCGGTCATCGTCGCCTAAGACGCTGTCGCTCGGTGAGGCGCCCTCGCCGCCGGCGGGCGAGAACTGCGATGTGCGTGATATCCTCGCCGCCGCTGCGCATGAGCAGAATCAAGAATTCGCCGCGATGACCAAAGTGCTCGGTGTTGATTCCGCAGAGATGGACCGAGTGCAGAAAGCGCGAAGCCTCTTGGTAGACCTACACGAATCTTTCGGAGAACAAGACAAACCAAGCGCAGAACGAAGGTGATCGCCTATACGGGCGATGGATCACGCCTCAAGGGCCTGGCAGCTTTTGTTGATCACGCCGTCCAAGACGAAGTCTAGTTCCAGCTGTGCCCTCGCAACCGGTCTAATGTGGCTCTCTCGCGGAAGAATGGTGTCCGTATGGACTTGCACCGCTCCAAGTTTATTGGATCGCAGACGACGACGCCGCCACAACAGCCGACCGCTGGCTTGGCTGATCAACATGCACTTTACGGTCAACCCATCCTCTTTCGATCAGAACTTTCAACGCAAGCGCGATTTGGTCGGGAGTGAACTGCTTCTTTCGCTCATTCCAGGCGTAGAGTTTGGATTGGAGGTCCGAAAGGCTCTGAGCTTCCTCGTTCGTTGCGACCCAATATACTGTGGACAGCAGTTCCAGTCCGTAGGGCGTCTCGAAACCATCGACCAATTCGGCGACACGATCAAAACGAAGCCGCGTCTCGGACTGATCCTCGAGGAAGCGGTCGGCATCTTCGAATGCGCCCGGAACGAGGCTCAACCGCTTCGTCGGGTCGTCACCACCGTCAGAATAGCCGGAAATCAGGTGACCCTCGATGCTGCTGAGTACATGGCGCAAGTTTTCAGCGTATGGTCCGTAGTTGGCCTTGCGATACTTTAGGCGCAGATTCTCACCGGCCTCCTGCATGAAGAACATGAGCTTATGTGCTTCCAGAAGCGTAACAAACGGGTCCATCAGGCCGTTTAGGTAACGCTGGACCAGGATGACCAGTGCGGCGCGACCGGGCGTCATGTTGGGCACCTTACGATTGCGCGCCAGTGCGGCGGAATCCGGAGCACCGGAGGGTTCGTAGATCATCGCAACAACATCAGGGGCATTTTCCAACGCCTGAACGATCTTGGGCCGAACGTTGTCCCAGTCGAGTCCACCCAGCCCGGAGCCAAGCGGCGGTATCGCGATGGAGCGTATCTTGAATTGTCCTATCACCCGCACAAGGTCCTCGAGACCCGTCTCAATATCTTCGATGCGACTCTTGCCCTTCCAGTGGCGCTTGGTCGGAAAGTTAATGATATAACGCGGTGACAGCTTGCCTGTCTCGTGGACAAACATCTTCCCAGGCTGAACTTCGTGGCGATCACATGCGGCGGCATAGGCCTTGAAGTTACCCGGAAACTTGTTCTTGAATTGCAGCGCAATTCCGCGACCCATGATGCCGACGCAATTGACGGTGTTCACCAGCGCATCAGCGTCGGCATCGAGGATGTCACCGGTTGTGAATGTGATCATGCGGTCCTCCTCAGTAATACCAGTGTGGTAGGATCTGTACGGTCGGCTTGTGCGCAGCTTGTGCTAAGGCATTTACCGCTACATTGAACACAGCCTTCGAATGAACGCCGATGCGTTCAACCAGATGCCATGGGAAATGATTATACATCAGGAACTCGGCTTGTTTGGCTTCCTTGATATCAGCCTGCGCCCATTGCGTGGCAGCGATATGTTCCCAGTTCAGCTGATCGAGTTGGGCGGCAACTTTCCAAAACTGCGCGTAGGCCGCGCCCGCATTTGATCCGCTGAATGCCCAGCTGTGATTGTTTCCATCTGCCCATTCGATGACCTTGTGAAGGTCTGCTTCTAGGTGGACGATCGGCCCTTGCCCACCCTTGTACGCAAGTTCGGGACTGTTGGCGCAATGGATCACATAGAGCATCACCGAGCGGGGACAGAAGTAGAAGGGCACGAAATTGCCCACAAACACATTGGCGTAGCAATCGACGGGAAGGCGCAATCTGCGCTCCTTGATCGATCCCATGCCGATGGTCGTGCCGGGAAGCGCAAGCTTTATGATCTCAGAATCGCACAGCAACCTGTTATGAGCGATAATCGACGGAAGTCTGTCGACATTGACTATATGGTAGATTTTCGTACCTGGCGGCGGCTGAGTCATTTCTCGGCCTCGACGTACCCCAGGCTGACGAGTTGATCTTTCAACAGTAAGCGAATGGCTGCGGGCCTTGTCGGGATGCCGTCCTGCTTGCGTCGAAACTCATCGAGGACTGCGAGCAACGGCAGCGGAAGCCTGACCATGACAGGTTCCGTTTCCACTTTCGGTCTGCCTTTTTGACGTGCCACGGCGGCCCTTTTTGATTCGTCCTGATTACTTGATATCAATAAGGCCGTGCGACGCCAAGGATCAACGGCACCATATGAAGTTTTTCCCTAGCTCCTGCCTCATGGCCGCCAGCGGCTGTTGCGGCGCTCGATCTTGTGGACCACCTCACAGGATGATACTGTGGTACCGTTACAGATTGTCCTGTTAAATCAAATACTTATATTCCATAATCTATATTATGCGAAACCGGATTATGGATCGGCGTGGCCGAATAACACTGCCGCATAGCGCTTCCGGATGATCCGGAGATCGGTGTCTTCCTGAACCGCGACGCTGAATCTCGCAGCTTCCAGATGACGCACCCACCCAGAGCAGCAACCGCAGCTCGGATCCTTATGAACACGGATGATGGTGCTCTGTGCAGCCTCGGAAACCGTCGGAGCCATCAATGCCGCCGCGACAATTTTCCGAGTGCGCTCCGCCGCGATACGCTACCTGTGTTCATCTTGACTCCTTCCAAGCTCATTGCCTTTATCTCCGATCATCCCTAATCCATTGTCACTGCCCGACGGCCGGCTGCATCGTGCCGAGGATGCTGACGGCCAGGAGAACCATCCACCCCAAGAATTGCTCTCCGAGCACATGATTGCGGAGCCTTGCGGACCGCACTGCCAATTCATCGGCCGCGTCCGGTTGGACGGTGCGCATCGACGGCACGAGCCAGAACCGGTTCGCGACCGCGAGCACGAGCATTCCGCCGAACAGGGCAAGCTTCCCGAGAAGGATTTGGCCGTACGGCGTGTTCAGCAATCCGGAGAGCGATCCGACCAGGAACCAACTGTTCACGAGGCCCGACCCAATCAAGGTGGCGACCGCGACATACCCCATGCCCGAGAACCGCATCAGAATTCGATCCACGTCTTTCGGTCCGACGTTCAGGTCCGTCCCAAGATAACGATGCAGGATCAGGGCCAGCGGAATGAGACCGCCGAGCCAAGCCCCGGCGGCGAGAAGGTGTGCAGTATTGGACGTCACGTGAATGACGCCGGGCCACCCCTCCTCGATCTGGGCGTGACCCGTTCCAGCCAACGATGCCAAGAGAATTGCGGCCAGGAACGGCATCATCCAATTCGGACGAGCCGCTGCCGCCTTAGAACGGAGACCCCGTGCCGCCACGCCAATCGTTAGGACCGCAAGAAGCATGCGTAGCGTCCAGACGTGACCGAAACCCGTGTCGTGGACGACCGCCCAAACCGTCTCCGCATCGGCAAGATCGCTCATGCTGCCGCTCATGTTTGCGGCCGTAAACGCTAACCGGCAGAGGCCGCTCAACAACGCCGCAACGGCGATCCACAACAGCCACCTTTGCCGCCAGCGACTCAAGACTTCAGGTTCGGCTCCCGCGAACGCATAGAGCGGAAACAACGACAGCCCCGCGAGGGCCGTCGTCGCCAGATAGTGCAGGAACCGCGCGATGATGAGTCCGGCCTCGATCATCAACGGGTCACGCTGAACGAATAGGTCCCCTTGACGCGATGTGTATCGTCCGAAACGGCGTGCCAATCGACCTTATACTCGCCGGAAGACAATTCCTCTTTTACCGGCACCACCAATCGTTTCTTGTCAGCCGGATCGACGGTGGACTTCCCGGTCGTGATTGCTCGGCCCGCCTTGTCCTTGATCTCGATTCCGGAAAATTGCGGGATGACGATTTCGTTGAAGGTAATGCTGATCTGCTTGGGCGCAGTCGTCGTCGCTCCTGCGGAAGGCGCGGACGTTTGCAGTTGCGGGTGAGCAAGGGCAACCCCGCCTGAAAGAATTGCTGTGATCAATGCAAGGGTCGCCGTTGAGATCTTCGACATCTTTTCTTCCTGTGTGGATGTAAAGCGGAGGTTCATTTCACGTCGAGGACGAGCATCAGGCCTCCGCCGCCCTTCTGCTCGACATTGTTGTTCGTCGTGTGATGCGGGATGTGACAATGCACCAGCCACTTGCCGGGCTTACGGGCCGTCCAGACCACGTCATAACGCTGACCAGGGCCGACGTTGACGGTGTCCGCCTGATACCTGGCACTTTCATTCAGGGTTACACCATCGACGGCAACGACCTCGAACGGTCCACCGTGAACGTGCATCGGGTGCACGAAATTGTTGTTGGTGCCGATGAATCGCAGCTTGATGGTCTGACCGACCTTCATCGGTACCGTGTCGGTGGATGGATAGGCCTTGCCGTTGATGGTGAAATAGTTCGGCAACGCCCCCTCCATCAGCATGGCCGGATAGGTCAGCCACTCGCGTTTGAGCCATTCCTGTAGCTGGATCGTGTAATCAAGGTCGGCCTTGACTTCGGCACTGGGGTCCTTAGGCGCGATCAGCAGCGCGCCGTAGAGTCCGAGCGCCTGCTGCCGATCCGGATGATCGTGGCTGTGATAGAAATACGTGCCGTTTTGTCCGACCGTGAATTCGTAGGTGTACGATCCGCCCGGGGGCACGGGCTTCTGGGTGATCTTCGCCGGGCCGTCCATCTCGTTCGGCACGATCAGCCCGTGCCAGTGAACGGTCGTGGTTTCCGGAAGCGCGTTGTGGAAGTTGATGCGGACGTGATCACCCTCCGTCAGTTGGAGACGCGGCCCGGGCACCTGACGATTGTAGGCGTAGGCCTCGACCGCGACGTCCGGCAAAATGTTCCATTGAATGATGGAAGCTTCGATCTCGAATACCTTGACGCCGTTCTCGACGCGCGGTTCGAGCACGCGGTCGCCCTTTGCATCGGGCGGCGCCTTGTAGACGACTTGCCTCGGCTTGACCGCCGCCATGTCCTTCATGGCCTCGCCCGGAAGATCGAAGGTATTGATCATGCCAGGCGGCATGATGGCGCCGTCCACGTCGCGGGCACTTAAGCCCAAGTTCACCGAGAATCCCGGCAGCACCATTCCGGAGATCAGAAGAAACGAGGTCACCCCCGCCAACGCAACCAACTGCGGCACGGTGGCCTCTCCGTCCATCCGGTGACCGCCGCCATGCTGCATTCCGCCGCCGTGATGCCCGGAATCATGCTGCTCCTCATGCCCTTCGTGATGCGTCCGCGATGCCGCGTCCCCGACCCGCTCGGTCATCAGACCGTGCTTGATCTTCTTCTTCACCATCCAAACGTTGAAGGGATACGCCGTCGTAAACCCGACCATGACGCCGAGCGACATCACGCCCCAGAACACCAGTTCAAGCGGATCCATGGCGCGCATGTCGCGGCCCATCATCAGAAAGCTCATCGTCGGCGCCATTCCCGCCATCATGGCATTCATGCTGATGAACTCGGGCATGAAGCTCTTGCGCACGTTCTCCCAGTACGTTCCGC
>Ga0209952_1002971_pt1 | contig 12227 bp, 7 predicted proteins | sample ThiBiot_750_biof_2_FD_183951 | JGI IMG/M metagenome (GOLD analysis project Ga0209952, IMG submission 183951) | Wastewater bioreactor microbial communities from Cape Town, South Africa - Thiocy_cont_750_biof (SPAdes) | ecosystem: Engineered > Bioreactor > Thiocyanate-remediating >...
AATGGATGCGCGAGGGTATTATGAAATGGATGGATGTTCAACGATCAGCATTGTTGGACTACTTATGCAAACCAATTGAAGGAATCACACCGACAAACGACGGCTTTTTTGGTGAAATGTGCACTATTTTATAGAACGTACCTTTGACAAATAAACATTTGGTTTTGTGAAAAGAAAATATATGTTTATTTTCTACTAAGGAATTGAGTGTCAATATTGAAATATAACAAGACGAGACGTGTATTTAAACTCCTCGATTAAAAATAAAAACATCATTTTCATGTTTGTAAAATTTTTTTTTCGTTTCATCTTATACAAAAATTGAAACTGATTTTGATCTCTACGGGAGTAAAGTATCGATAATCTAAATCAAGTTTGATATATCGTTCCTCTATCGAATTATTCGATATAAGAAAATCTTCTTATCGATCTCGATAGACAAAGTACAGATGTTTATGGTTTTGCTAGTTCAACATTAGGAAAATGATTTCAGAGTTTTATAATTTCAAAAATAACATCTTGTTTGCCGGGAACTTAGTGATTGTTTACCTTGTCTATTAGTTTCTCCGATAACTCCTTAAATACATAAAATACGTGATCAAACGAAATTCGAAATTCAGTACATCAATCAACTCGAGATTTAAATCTTAATTTGATTCAAACAGCATTTCGTTGTTCATTCAACAAATAATTAGTACAACAATTAAAAATCTAATAATTTCATCATGTAAAATGAAAAGTAATTATGTGACTAATGTCGAAGAACCAATTGCTTGATTCGTACATTTCTAATCATCAGAATTCTTTTTATTCTTATCGAAACTTTTTAAAAATATTGTAGCAAAAAAGAACATGTTTTTATCTTATCTTTTTCTTTTCAACATAAGAAATAAACACGCCATAACTAAACTAATGACAACACAGGACAGTCGTTCACGAATTCTTCCAGATGTTTATCTAATTTGGTTACGTGACAATAATGATGATTGTCGCCAGTCGATTACACATGTACGACAAGTGATTGATACTGTTCATATATTTGACAATATAGATGAATGCATCGATTTTATTACCGATCGACCTGATGAAACTGTTTATATGATAACATCAGAAACATATGCCCAACAGCTCCTTATCGTCACTGCAGACATTTTACAATTAAGATCAGTTTATATTTTCCCTCAAAAGAGTATTCAATCGATTTGTGATGCCTTGAAACAAGCTTTGAAAGACGACCATACCAATGAAGTCTCGATCAATTTCGCTAAATCCACATCATTAGCTTCAGATAAAAACAAAGATATTCTCGATTGCACATTTATGTATACTCAAATACTCAAGGAAATTTTACTTACTATCGATTTTGATGAGCAACATTTCAACGATTTTTTAACATTCTGTCGAAATGAATTTAAAGGAAAAACAAGAGAACTAAGAAATGTCGACGAAATACAAAAAGACTATCGAACTCAAACACCTATTTGGTGGTACACCCGTGAGACTTTCTTATATAAAATACTTAATAAAGCTCTTCGACTCATGGATATTGATATCATTCTCCAAATGGGCTTTTTCGTATGTGACTTACATAAACAGATCGCTGCATTTCATGCCGAACAATTCACTGAACATACTTCTTCGAATTCATTCGTCGTTTATCGTGGCCAAGGTTTATCTCAGGCAGATTTTGATCAAATGAAGCAGACCAAAGGCGGACTATTAGCATTCAATAACTTTTTATCAACAAGTAAACAACGTGACGTTTCTTTGAAATTCCTTCGTCCCATTACCACTAAACGTGATTTGGTACCTGTGCTTTTTGTTATGAACGTTAATCCTACGATTAAACATACACCATTCGCTAATATTAGAGATATTAGCAACAAGAAAATTGAAGACGAAATTCTGTTTTCAATGCATTCTGTCTTTAGAATTGGGCAGATCGAGAAATTTTATGATGATAATCGAATATGGAAAGTAGAGTTAATCTTTACAAGTGACAATGATCCTGATTTGCATCTACTAACTGAAAAAATTAGAGGCGAAACACAAGGAAAAACAGGAAGACATAGACTTGGAAGTTTAATGATTCAGCTAAAGAAATTAGACCAAGCAGAAATATTATATCAGTCACTGTTGAGAGAAATTACTGATCAATATGATAAGGCCTATTGTTTTCATCAACTTGGAATCGTTTACATTGAGGAGGCCAAATATGAAGAAGCTCTTAAATGTAATCATAAATCACTTGAAATTAAGAAGAAACGCCTTCCCACAGATCATCCTTCACTGACTACTTCTTACAACAGCATTGGAGTGGTATATCGCATATTAGGCGAATACGCAAAAGCACTGGAATATTATCATAAATCACTTGAAATTATGAAAAAACGTCTTCCTGTAGATCATCCAGATTTGGCTACCATTTACAACAACATTGGATTACTGTATAATCGTATGGGTGAATACTCGAAAGCACTGAAATATCATCATGAATCACTTGAAATTGAGAAAAGAAGCCTTCCTGTAGACCATCCAGATTTGGCTTCCACTTACAACAACATTGGATTACTGTATAATCGTATGGGTGAATACCAGAAAGCACTGGAATATCATCATAAATCACTTGAAATTAGGAAAAAAAGTCTTCCTGTGGATCATCCAAATCTGGCTACTTCTTACAATAACATTGGATCGGTGTACGACAGTATGGGCGAATACTCGAAAGCACTGAAATATCATCATAAATCACTTGAAATTGAGAAAAGAAGCCTTCCTGTAGACCATCCAGATTTGGCTTCCACTTACAACAACATTGGTACGGTGTATCACACGATGAACGAATACTCGAAAGCACTGGAATGTTTTGAGAAATCACTTGAAATTATGAAAAGAAGTCTTCCAGCAGATCATCCCTCACTGGCTACTTATTACAGCAACATTGGAATGGCGTATGCCAGTATGAGCGAGTACACCAGAGCACTAGAATATAACAATAAATCACTTGAAATTATGAAAGAATGTCTTTCTGTGGATCATCCAGATTTGGCTATCACTTACAACAACATTGGATCGGTGTACGACAGTATAAGCGAATACCCGAAAGCACTAGAATATTTTAAGAAATCACTTGAAATTGTGAAACGAACTCTTTCTGTAGACCATCCAGATTTGGGTACCACTTACAACAACATTGGAATAGTGTATGACCATATGGGTGAATACCAGAAAGCACTGGAATATCATCATAAATCACTTGAAATTAGGAAAAAAATTCTTCCTGTGGATCATCCAAATCTGGTTACTTCTTACAATAACATTGGGTCGGTGTACGACAGTATGGGCGAATACTCGAAAGCACTAGAATATTATCAGAAATAGCTCGAAATTGCGGAAAAATCTGTTCCGTCTAATTATGAAAATATTAAGACAATTAAAGAAAATATTGAAGTGTTAATAAGCTGTGGGAGCTCTTTACATTTTGTCGTAAATAAAAATAAATAATATTGAGCAATTAATGTATTAGCAAAAACAGAATTATACAGCGAAGTGTTTCGTATTAGTGGATAAAAGTTTGAATTGATTGAAACTAATTAGATTGACAAAATATTTCGGATGATAGTAGCGAAGCATCATTTTTGAGGGTGTTAAAGATATTTCCAACAACCGAATAACATCTTAATTTTCCATACAAGCTGAAATATCGATGCAATCTTTTCTGAATATATTTGCCACTGTACTTGAACCAGAGTTGAGATCTACTTGATTTTTCAACAAGAAGTAACATCAAGAGTAAAGCTTTTAAACATCCAAATGATTTCTCGTGTTTTCTTTTGTTTTCTTCTCTTTCTCTCTATGTCTTAGCTGCATTAAAACAGCGACAGTTTGTTAACGGATTTCATTTGCTCTCTCCTTGCGATAAGAAACCTGAAAGTAAACAAACTATAGATCAATGTGTATCTATTTATTTTTATTGATTTCAAAGAAAAAAAATAACGACAATATAATATCAAAATGTAATTTCTCATGTCTTTTGTTTTGCTAGGAAAAAAGATCAATCGTCAACCAACGAAATTGATAAGATAAATATTATTACTTACGCAATTTCTTTTCTTCTTCTGTTTTTTATTTAATTGAGATGGAAATTGCAGCTAAGAAAGGATCAACATTCAGTCACGTACGCAGAACAATGTGATTTTTTGATAAACACCTAAGTTGTTTTATCTTGATACGCCATCTATTCAATCCATTCACCAACATCATGGAGAATATACCATACGATATTACCAAAGTTTTATGGAATTAAATCGTCACAAGATAACAATGAAAGAGCATTATATTGCGTATGCATTCCATTATTGTTTGGTTGGAAATGTTTTTCTTGTTGTCGAAAATAGTGAAGTAAGGAGAAGGAAAAAGAAGAAGTATGGAATCTCAAACACTTGAATTTATAAAAACATAAATACGTGGTATTCATGAATTTGATGGAAATTGGTTCCATTATGTTCAATATTACATCACATTGATAGCCCTTGTCGAAAAAATCTGAAAATCAATCGTTTCATATGTCATCATCACAACAGCTCGATTTTTATCTGGTGTATCCAGGTCCAATTGGCACGGGCGTAATACGGTGCATGGCAAACGTGTTATTTACAAAAAAATATGACTGTAAACTGTGCAAAATGGTCGTACACGCTGTCGTTTTGTAGCGCCCTGGGTCGGTTTTCCTCTCATCGAGTACCCACAATGGCCTATATACATGTCAAGCTAATAGTCCAAGTTCAAATGCACTTGATATAATTGAATCTAATTTATATAGACAACTTTCAACGAATTTCAACTCCACCGTTCCCTATGGCGAACAATGACAACAAACGAACATGAATGAAATTAAATTGAAAAAGAATCTATTGAGAAGACAATAGCTACGGAAGAATAATACACGATATAAAATAAATTACCTTCGTTTTCTACTTGAAAAAAAGCAGACAGAACTAGTCGAGAGAGACTAAAAACATGTAATATACTGTTTCTTTACAACTCTCGAATATGAAGTATTTTTCTTTGATTATTGAAAATTGTTGCTCTGGCAGACTAGTATCGCTACCAATCCGCTCGTTTTCGTCATCGCAACATGTATTTGATCGAAAAGTATCTTTTACCTCTTGGTAAGTTGTAATAAGCAACTTATCTCGATGACGGTTAGAGAACGCCATCTCTCATGTCTATACACATCGCTTTCCTGTAGGGGTTTCTCCGAAAATCACATGATCAGCAAGATCTTTAATGCTAAAACGACAGTTTTAATGATAACATGTTTAATATTGATGACGTTCGTATTGCGTCAGCAAACTCTACAAGACGTCATGATGAAAGTTTGCACTAGCTGTTTTTCGTTTGATATCGTTATATAATATTATTGATGAAATCCATTTATTTTTTACAGAGTATCATGTTTCATCTTGCTATTGATATAATTTAAAAATATCGAATACATGGTCTAAACAGCTATTATCATGTTTCACATTTAATTATGGGTTAGGCTTCACTAATAACTTTTTCATCAGTTGATATAAATATTTGCATTAGAACAGAACTAATATTGATATTTCATCAATATGACTTGTTTTCCTACTGTTCTATGTCTTTGTTTCATTGTTGCTATTGCATCAATACATGCTCGTTCGATTGAACATCGCATACGAACTCGTGCAGTTTGTCCTGCAGGCATGTGTTCATCGAAATATGGTTATTGTGGCACTACTGTCGAATATTGTGGTGCAGGTTGTCAAGGTGGCCCTTGTTGGGCTATTACTTGTCCTACGGGCATGTGTCTATCACAGTATGGTTATTGTGGCACCAATGCTGAATATTGTGGTGCAGGTTGCCGAACTGGTCCGTGCTGGGCTGCTATTTGTCCTGCAGGCATGTGTTTATCACAACATGGTTACTGTGGTACCAATGTTGAATATTGTGGTGTAGGTTGCCGAGCTGGCCCATGTTGGGGTAGTGCTAGTACTACCATTGTTCCAGTGCCTGTCACTTCAACAGCTGCACCAGTGCCTGTCACTTCAACGGCTGCACCAGTGCCTGTCACTTCAACGGCTGCACCAGTTAGTACTGCGAGCGTTTCATCAGGTACTACTGATGCTGCTGCTGTTGGTCGTTCTGGAGATGGGACATTCTACAATCGTAAGTAAAGAAAAGGATATATTTACAAGTGATTTTTGTTGTTAAATTAGCGGGTCTTGGCGCTTGTGGTTTTACCAATAATGCTACTGAACTTGTTGTTGCTATGGCTGCTCCTGATTTTGATCCATTCACTCCTGGTGGCAATCCCAACAAAAATACTCTTTGTGGTCGAAGTATCTCAGTTACTGGTCCGAAAGGCACAGTTACTGTTCGTGTTGTCGATCGATGTCCAGAATGCAAGAGTGTAAGTAAAAAAAATATTCTTATTGGATAATATACTACGTCATCATTTTTTGTTATTCAGGGTGATCTCGATTTAAGTCCAGCTGCTTTCAATCAAATTGCCGATCCAGATGCCGGACGTGTTCCTATTTCGTGGAATTTTATATAAATATCTTCTTTTTTTTCTTTTCTGTTAGAGATAATCTCTAACTTTACTTCGAAAAGAAATACATATAATTACATAATGAATTGACCAAAAAAAAATTATCTTCTTGTCAATTCTATATCACGATATTTACATGTTGTTTTCATAATTTTTTTTGTGAACTACGAACTGCAGTAGTGTCGAACTTGTAACTTGAATTCAAATATCTTTTTCTCCAATTTGAATTTTCTACCTTGTGTACATTTCCGCTTTCACCATCAAATTTGGGATTATGCATTTACAGTTTAGATATTTGAACTTGAATTTAAGTTTCAAATTCGACATGTATGTACATATGTGTGATTTATTTTGAGTTACTTTATTCGAAAGAAAATGCTTGGTCAACAATAAGGTAGAATGAAAAAAATAGACACGAGTTCGTAAATGCGAAAAAAAAACAATGTTGAGAGCCTTCATTTTTCATTGATTTTTCTCTTTCATTCTTCTATTATTTTTTCATCATGTTTCTTCCAACATATTAAGTAAAAAGGTTTCTACGTCAAACAACATGTCCTTCACATCACGTTCACAATGTCTCAGGCAAGATTATTATGTAGTTTGGCTTGATGAAAATGATAAAAGCTATCGAAACTCTCTAATAGAGTTACAACAAGTAATCGATACAGTCGATCTATTTATCGATATCGATGAATGTATTGACTCGATTACCGATCGACCCGATGAAATTGTTTATATGATAGTTTCCGAAAAATATGTTCAGCAGTTATCTCTCGTGATTGGAGACATTTCACAAGTAAAATCAATTTATATTTTCTATCAAAATATTGCATCGATTTGTGACCATTTGAAACAAATGTTGAGAGACGATCATACGAATGAAGTTTCGATCAATTTCGCTAAATCCACACCATCAACTTCAAGTAAAAATAAAGATACTCTCGATTGCACATTTATGTATACTCAAATACTCAAGGAAATTCTACTTAGTATTAATTTTGATGAGCAACATTTCAACGACTTTTTAATATTCTGTCGAGATGAATTTAAGGGAAACACAAGAGAACTAAGAAATATCGACGAAATACAAAAAGACTATCGTAACAAAACACCGATTTGGTGGTACACCCGTGAGACTTTCTTATATAAAATACTTAATAAAGCTCTTCGGTTCATGGATATTGACATTATTCTCCAAATGGGCTTTTTCGTTTGTGACTTACATAAACAGATCGCTGTTTTGCATGCCGAACAATTCACTGAACATACTTCTTCGAATTCATTCGTCGTTTATCGTGGTCAAGGTTTATCTCAGACAGACTTTGATCAGATCAAACAGAGCAAAGGTGGATTATTAGCATTCAATAACTTTTTATCAACAAGTAAACAACGTGACGTTTCTTTGAGATTCCTTCGTCCCATTATCACTAAACGTGATTTGGTACCTGTGCTTTTTGTTATGAACATTAATCCTACGATTAAACATACACTGTTCGCTAATATTAGAGATATTAGTGAGAAGAAAAGTGAAGACGAAATCCTGTTTTCAATGCATTCTGTCTTTCGAATTGGACACATCGAGAGATTTGATGAAGATAATGCAATTTGGAAAGTAGAGTTAATCTTCACAAGTGATAATGATCCTGAGTTGTATCTACTAACCAAGAGAATGAGAGAAGAAATACAAGGAGAAACAGGAAGAGAGCGACTCGGAAATTTAATGATTAAGCTAAAGAAATTTGACCAAGCAGAAAAATTATATCAGTCACTGTTGAGAGAAACTACTGATCAATATGAAAAAGTGTACTGTTTTTATCAACTTGCAATCGTTTACTGTTATCAAGGTAAATATGAAGAAGCTGCTGAATATAATCAGAAATCACATGAATTTTGCAAAAAACGTCTTTCTGTGGATCATCCTTCACTGGCTACTTCTTACGGCAACATTGGATGCGTGTATCAAAATAATGGCGAGTTCGCGAAAGCACGGGAATATTTTCATAAATCGCTCGAAATGCGGACAAGAAGTCTTCCTGTAGATCATCCACATCTGGCTGTTTCTTACGATCACATTGGATCGGCGTATCACAGTATACGAGACTATTCGAAAGCACTCGAATATTATCGCCAATCACTTGAAATTCGGGAAAAAATTTTTCCTGTAGACCATCCAGATTTGGCTACTTCTTACAACAACATTGGAATGGTGTATAACAGATTGACCGAATACCAGAAAGCACTGGAATACAATCATAAATCACTTGAAATTATAAAAAAAACTCTTCCTGTAGATCATCCGGATTTGGGTATTTCTTACAATAATATTGGAATGGTGTATGCCAGTATGGGCGAGTACTCAAAAGCACTCGAATATTTTGAGAGTTCACTTGAAATTAGGAAAAAGAGTCTTCGTGTAGATCATCCCGATCTTGCTACTCCTTACAATAACATTGGAATGGTTTATCAAAATACGGGAGATGATTCGAAAGCACTGAAATATTATCATAAATCACTCGAAATTATGGAAAAAACTCTTCCTTCAAATCATTGGAAGATTAAAGGAATTAAAGAAAAAATCGAGATATTGAGAGAAAAACTATAATAATCGTGTTCATTTTATGAGAAATGAAAATAAATAATACTAAACCATTAATATACTGGCAAAAACAGAATTATACAGCGAAGTTTTTAGTGTCACTTAATAAAATTGTGAATATTCTATAAATCTATTCGCACCTGAACTGACCCCATTAATAAAATTCTACGTTGAAATCATTCCTAATGAGAGTCTATCATTGTGTTTCTACACTCACTGATCGTTTTATCATATCAATTAAAACATCGAGCCCATATTCTCCGCTGAGACACATCAGTTAAAACAAACCTTTTTTTCAATATTGTAGCAAAGGACAACACGTTTTTATCTTATCTTTTTTCTTCTTCGTTAAGAAATATACACATCATAACTATACGAATGACAACACAGGGCAGTCGTTCACGAATTCTTCCAGATGTTTATCTAGTTTGGTTAGGCGAACAGAATCATGACTCTCACAAGTTAATTGCACATGTGCGACAAGTGATAGACATTGTTCATATATTTGACAATATAGACGAATGCATCGATTTTATTACCGATCGACCTGATGAAACTGTTTATATGGTCACTTCGAAAACGTATGCCCGACAACTCCTTGTGGTCACTGAAAATATTTCACAATTAAAATCAGTTTATATTTTCCCTCAAAAGAGTATTCAATCGATTTGTGATGCCTTGAAACAAGCTTTGAAAGACGACCATACCAATGAAGTCTCGATCAATTTCGTTCAATCCAAACCATCAACTTCAGATAAAAATAAAGATACTCTCGATTGCACGTTTATGTATACTCAAATACTCAAGGAAATTTTACTTACTATCAATTTTGATGAGCAACATTTCAACGACTTTTTAACATTCTGTCGAAATGAATTTAAAGGAAAAACAAGAGAACTAAAACATGTCGACGAAATACAAAAAAACTATCGTAATCAAACACCTATTTGGTGGTACACCCGTGAGACTTTTTTATATAAAATACTTAATAAAGCTCTTCGACTCATGGATATTGACATTATTCTCCAAATGGGCTTTTTCGTTTGTGATTTACATAAACAGATCGCTGATTTACATGCCGAACAATTTGTTGGACATACTTCTTCGAATTCATTCGTTGTATATCGTGGCCAAGGTTTATCTCAGACAGACTTTGATCAGATCAAACAGAACAAAGGTGGATTATTAGCATTCAATAATTTTTTATCAACAAGTAAACGACGCGAAATTCCTTCGAGATTTCTTCGTTCAATTATCACGAAACGTGACTTGGTACCTGTGCTTTTTGTCATGAACATTGATCCTACCATTAAACATACACCGTTCGCTAATATTAGAGATATTAGTGAGAAGAAGAGCGAGGAGGAAATTCTATTTTCAATGCATTCTGTCTTTCGAATTGGAGAGATCGAGATATTTCCTGATGACAATCGAATATGGAAAGTAGAATTAATCTTCACAAGTGACAATGATCCTGTCTTATATGTGTTAACTGAAAAAGTGAGAAAAGAAACACGAGGATCAACAGGAAGACATAGACTCGGAAGTTTAATGATTCAGCTAAACAAATTAGACCAAGCAGAAAAATTATATGAATTACTCTTGAGAGAAACTACTGATCAAGACAAAAAAGCCCATTGTTTTCATCAACTTGCAATCGTTTACAATGCTCAAGGCAAATATGAAGAAGCTGCTAAATATATTCATAAATCACTTGAAATTAATAAGATAAGTCTTTCTACGGATGATGAAAATCTCGCTACTTCTTACAACAGCATTGGAATCGTGTATGATAACATGGGCCAATACTCGAAAGCACTAGAATATTTACACAAATCACTTGAAATTAGAAAAAGAAGTCTTCCTGTAGATCATCCACAACTGACTGTTTCTTACAATAACATTGGATCGGTGTATAGCAGTATGGGCGATTATTTGAAAGCACTCGAATATTATCATAAATCACTTGAAATTAGAAAAAGTCTTCCTGTAGATCATCCAGATTTGGCTACCTCTTACAACAACATTGGAATGGTGTATAACGGTATGGGCGATTATTTGAAAGCACTCGAATATTATCATAAATCACTTGAAATTAGAAAAAGAAGTCTTCCTGTAGATCATCCAGATCTCGCTACTTCTTACAATCACATTGGATCGGTGTACCACAATATGAACCAATACTCAAAAGCACTCGAGTATTATGAAAAATCACTTGAAATTAGAAAAAGAAGTCTTCCTGTAGATCATCCAGATTTGGCTACTTCTTACAGCAACATTGGCGCAGTGTATGATCGTTTGGGCGAGTACACGAAATCACTCGAATATTATCATAAATCACTTGAAATTAGAAAAAGAAGTCTTCCTGTAGACCATCCAGATCTCGCTACTTCTTACAGTAACATTGGAGTGGTGTACCACAATATGGACGAATACTCAAAAGCACTCGAATATTATCATCAATCACTTGAAATTATGAAACGAAGTCTTCCTATAGATCATCCAGATCTCGCTACTTCTTACAATAACATTGGAGTGGCGTACCACAATATGAACCAATACTCAAAAGCACTCGAGTATTATGAAAAATCACTTGAAATTATAGAAAAAACTCTTCCTTCAAATCATTGGAAGATTAAAGAACTTAAAGAAAATATCGAACTAATAAGAAGCTCTCAGTAGTTTTTCGCATTTTGTCGTCAATTAAAATAAATAATACTAAGTTTTATTTCGTCTTTTTCTCTATTTACTTAAGCAATTTTGTTCTTTTCTTTATCTTCTCTCTTCAAACCGTCGCACTTATCATCGTATCTTGAGTTGCATCAATTCTCTTTCGAACAACACACGTTTACACAGAAAAAAAATGAGTTACTACTATGACGAACACGATGAAGATGATCTACCAGAAATCACCATTCCAGCAAAACATTACACCAGAGATCTATCCGACGATGACGATGACGACGATGAACAAGCAAAAAACTCACTTCAAAGTAAAACAACAACAATTCGAATTTCATCATTTCTATTTTCTCATTAAAAAAACAGAGT
>Ga0209952_1002982_pt1 | contig 12175 bp, 10 predicted proteins | sample ThiBiot_750_biof_2_FD_183951 | JGI IMG/M metagenome (GOLD analysis project Ga0209952, IMG submission 183951) | Wastewater bioreactor microbial communities from Cape Town, South Africa - Thiocy_cont_750_biof (SPAdes) | ecosystem: Engineered > Bioreactor > Thiocyanate-remediating >...
CACTCAACAACGGGGTTCCGAACATCGAGCGGGCCGACAAGCTCGTGCAACTGACGGCCCGCGAACTCGGCATGAGCCATCCGGTGCTGGACGGTATCGTGGCGCTTGTCGACAGGCGGCTGGAAGCGAATCGGAAGAAGGCGCCTACGAGATCCGGTGAGAGATCGCCTAGCATACAAGGCAAGTAGCCCACGCCCAGCCCCCGTGGAGATTGCTGCAACGACGCCAGCGACTGAGTTCGTCCGGTAGACGATGTTGTCATAGTTCACGCGCTCTCGCAGCGCACATCAGCACGGCCTCGATAGCCGCCTACACGTCTTCATCGCGGTGTCTGGTTTCAGGTTGGAGTATCGAGCCTGGGCTCCGGGGGAGAAGATATTTGCTAATGCGGGGTGTTGGGATCGATCGAAACGTAGCCAAATTACAACGCTTATTAAAATGCGATCCGAAGCGCTCCTGCAGTCAGTTTCAGCGCCGCTGCGTGCAAGACAGTTGCGAGCCGTTTGGGCATCGCTAGCTGGTCGGCTGGTTCGGCGCGGGAAGGCCTGCAACTGGTGGCAAATCAGAAAGAGTGTCTATGAGAAAGATCCTTTTGAACATCATCCTCGTCGGCCTCAACCATAACTTCTACTAAGGTTTTCGAGTCGTCAGGGGCTTTCTATGAAAAAATTGCTTTTGAGCAGTGTGGCGCTTTGCGTGATGATTTCAGTGGCTTCCGCAGCCGATCTTGCCGCACGGCCTTACACGAAGGCTCCAGCCTATATTGCTCCGGTCTATAACTGGACTGGCTTCTACATCGGCAGCAACGTCGGGGCAGTCTGGCTGCAGAACGACTGGTACGACACCTTCGAGCAGCAGCCGATCAGCAAGGATAAAAAGACGGGATTTGCTGGTGGTTTTCAGGTCGGCTACGACTGGCAGTTCGCTCCAAGCTGGGTGGTCGGCATTCGCGGTATGTTCGACTGGAGCGACGTGCATACCGATGTCGGCCAGAATGTTTCCTGCATCAACTGCGGATTGGTCGATCACTCGAAACTCAAATCGTTCCAGACCTTGACGGGACGACTGGGATATCTCGCACAGCCGAATCTGCTGATCTACGCCAAGGGCGGCGCAGCCTGGGAGCAGAGCCGGTATAGTCAGAGAGAACCAGCACCACTTTCCTATTTCGCGCAGCAGTCTTCCACGCGCACTGGTTATGATGTCGGCGGTGGTCTCGAGTGGATGTTCGCTCCAGGTTGGTCCACCTTCGTTGAATACGATTACGCAAATTTCGGAACCTTTCACTCCTCTACTTTCGAGACGAATATCAGCCCCGACATGCACATGGTGCTGTTCGGCTTGAACTACCGTTTCGGTAACCCGATTGTCGCAAAATACTAAGATTTTCTGATTTTTAGATCTTCGAAAGCCCGGCCTCGTGCCGGGCTTTCTGCTGGATAGCGTCGAGGTTGGCCTCGGTATCGCATGAAAAGAGCCTGGCGACTGACATTGTTGCTTCGGCAATGCCTCCGAGATGCCACCGGACAATGTCGAAGTGCCGCGAGCATTGGTCTGAGTGGGATGTACCCATGACGATACAAAGAGAACCCGCCGGCCATGTGGAGCCGGCGGGTCAGTATCTCCCAAGGGGAGGGGTACTTACTAATGCCTGGTGCCAGGAAACGTTCCGATCGGAGCGTAGCAAAATTGCAACGCTTGTCGAAATGCGATCAGAGACTCCTCTGTAGCCAGTTTCAGCGCTGCTGCGTGCAAGACAGTTGCGGGCCGTTTAAGCATTGCTGGCTGGTCGACTGGTTCGGTGAGGTGTTGCCTACAACTAGCAGCGAACCAGGGAGAGTGTCTTCAGCGCTTTAAATGCTCGGTGAGAGTCGAGCATTTGTTGCTCATGAGGTGCAGTTCTCAATGTAGCTCATATTGATTTACACGGATGTTGATTTTTTTAATCAACCTTAAACGCCGCCCGGATCGGCTAAAGTTCATGGAAGCTCAACTCGAGTTTCTGGAATTGCCGTTTGAGCGAATCGAAGCTTTCGACGGAAGTAATGACGACTTCGGTCCCATGACCAGAGCTTTGAGTGGGGCCGAGCGGGCGTGCGCGATGAGTCACCGCAAGGCCTGGCTGTCCTTTCTCAAGTCAGGCCACGACCGCTGCCTCATCTTGGAAGACGACGTCGTCCTGTCTGTGAACTTGAAACCATTTCTCGACGAGCCGTCGAATATTCCCGCGCATGTAGATGTGCTGCGTCTCGAAACCATGTTCATTCGCACGCGCCTTGGGCCTGCCGCTTCCTGTCGCAAGGCGCGCGGTTTCAAAATCCATCGTCTGCATTCCACCCACTTCGGATGCGCGGCTTACATTATTTCACGCTCGTTCGCGGAGGCAGCGGTCCGTGATCTGACGGATTTCCTAGGCCCAATCGACCACGTTCTGTTTGCTCCGACCGAGGATAGCTTTTATCCGCCTGCCGCTTACCAATTACGCCCAGCGCTTTGCGTGCAGGCGGAATGGTTCGAGCAGACCAAGGAGTTGTCCCTGGCTACCTCCGACCTGCACGTCATGCGATCCGAACGCTTTCAGAGAAACGCCGTCACTCCGCCGCCGAAACAAAAGCGTCCTTTTGTTGTCAAATGCCAACGCGAAGTTGCCCGATGGGGCCGCAGGCTCAACGCGAATAGGAAAGCGATCCATGAATTTCTCGTTACGCGAAGCTTTTGGCGTGAAATCGCCTTTGCGTATCCCGCCGTCGCCGTTGCTTCCGCCGCGCTTCATGTTTCTCGAAGTGAACAAGCGGTGCAACCTGAAATGCCAGCACTGTGATTTTTGGCATCGTACGGATGACGATCGGGACAATTATCTCCCGGTCGCGGGGCGGCAGGCTCTCATCGCGGAGTTCGCGGCTCTCAGCCCGCGCGGAAATGTGGTCATTTGCGGCGGCGAGCCGATGCTCGATCTTGAGGACTATTTCAGCCTGACCCGTGCATGTCGCGAGAATGGCGTGCGGGCGTTGTCAGTCGTCAACGGCACCCGCATTCGCAACGCCAGCGTGGCCGAGCGGGTCATGCTCGAAGGGCCGCATGAAATCTCGATTTCCCTGAATAGTCCTGATCAGGCACAGCACGACGAAACCCGTGGGGTCAGAGGAGCCTTCAAGAAAGCCGTAAATGCCCTGCGGCTTTTGATCGAAGCGCGGGAGCGCGTCGGGGCATCGACAAAAATTTACGTCATGGGGCTGATCTTCGGCGGCAATTACCGATCGATCGACCGGTTCTACGATCTGGTGCTCAATGAGATCGGCGCCGACAAACTCAAGCTCAATTTTCTGCAGCCCGTCTTCGGCCAGATGGGCCAGGTGGATCCGTTTTTCGAGTCGCAAGGCGCGGTGGATCCGGAGGAACTCGCGCGTATTCTCAAGGCGTGCGACGTCAAATATGGACTCGGCTTCAATCCGTACTGGCTCGAACAGGTTGAGATGTACTTTCGTTCGCTGAACGCAGCGACAGATCGCGACAGGGGTTGGGCTTCCTCGGGAGCGACCGAAAGCCATATCTGCAATTCGTATGACCGCAACATCATGGTCAACCATTACGGTGTTGCACGGCTGTGCTTCGCCAACAAATTTCCGAGCGCCACGTTTAGGGCGCCAGGTGATCTGCGCCGGTTCTGGACGACGTCTGAGAAAATTCGCGCAGATATGCGTAAATGTAACCAGTTTTGCGGCATCAGCCACAGTGTGAGACGTGAAAGCAGCACGCTCGTTGGCCGGCAAAAAATGCTGGATTTTCAGGCCGGAGAAACAGCTCTGATGCAATCGTCGGACGCGACCTTTGCGTTCGCATCAAGCTTGCGGGCGCTTGCGCGCTTTCATCGCAAGCCAGATTAAGAAGGCTGTGCCGTCGTCAGAACCAAGCTCTGTGAACGAATGGCTTCGCGTTGCTCCAGGCATAGCCGGCACTTGCGTCAGCATTGCCCCCGGGGGCAAGCTACAATCTACGGTGGTCGCGATCTTGTTGAAGGCGAGGCGCTTTGCGCCGTGAAGCGCTGGTCCTGACACAGGGGCGCCCTGATTTGTGAGGGCGCTGCAGTTTTGTCACGGATGAGTTGACCTGGCAGGCGGCAACATTGGACTGATAGGCGGAAACTCTGGTGACGTGCCTAAAGAGACGAGTTTGCCGCAGCGCCCCAATGTCTATTCTGTGCGGTAGGATTGTGACTGTGTTATTTTAGGAAGCGGGTGAATAGCTTTATTTTTTTGCAGGTAGCTTTTGACCAAGATCGTTTTCTCATCCGATCAGCTTCCGGCTCATTTGAGCGATCATGAGCGATTCCGCCTATGGGCGGATATGTATGGCGCGCAGATTGTTGCCGTTGATGCTGTGCCTTTACCCGATGCGCGATTTTTCGCCAGCTCGGAAATCTTGCCGATGGGCTCGATGGCCGTGGTACAGACCGATGTTGCAGTAGAACGTTTCGAACGCAACCATCAGCATCTTGCCAAGGATGTGCGCGACGATTGTCTGATAGGGCTGTGCCTCAATGATGCGAGAATGCAGGTCAGTCAGCGCGGCCGCGACATGGAGATCGGAAAAGGTCGTTCCTACCTTGTGCTGACAGCCGAACCCATTCAAACGAAGCATGATATGCCGATGGTCGTGCGCGGCCTATCTATTCCACGCCAAATTCTCCGCGAGCGCATCGGTTCTTTCAATGGCGAGCCGGAATTGCTGGCGTTGTCGCCGGTTTGGGATCATTTCCACCGTTATCTTGCAATGCTCATGGAAGCGCCTGCGCCGATGGACGCAGCGCTGCAACAGCACGTCGAGAACACGATTATCGATTTACTGGCGCTTGCGCTGGGTGCCCGAGGAGATTCGGCTGAACTTGCTAATACTCGCGGTCTGCGCGCCGCTCGCCTGCGGGACATCGCGTGCGAGATCGAACGCAACTTCGATAATGGCGCTTTCACGACCGAAAGCGTGGCGAAGAAGGTCGGATTGTCCCGTCGCTACATCAACGAGATCCTGTACGAGACCGGCACGACATTTTCCGAGCGTGTGCTGGAGCTCCGTCTGCAAAAAGCGAGATCTATGTTGTTGGACGCGCGTCACGATACGACGAAGGTCAGCGAGATTGCTTTCGTTTGCGGGTTCAACGAGGTGTCGTATTTCAATCGCCGTTTTCGTGCACGTTTCGGCTGCTCGCCGATACAGTATCGAGGGGGCAGCAGATAAATTAGTTGGCGCTGATTTAGCGCGGGTTGGGCTATAGCTGGATCAGTCGTTCGGCGAATCCCAAAATCAGTCGTCACGCAACATCTTTCGGCCCCATAGGAGCTGCCAAGGGAAACTCGGAAATTGGCCTAGAGACTACGCGAGCGTAGGGCGTAAGACCGTGATCCGGCGTAGACGTTGTTCATCTGGAAGAGGAGGCATTCTCAATGAGAAATCCCTGTTTTTCTATATTTTTTCCTGATCCGTCGAGGAGCGAATTCGCTCCGATCTATTTGAAATGTTGTCTTTTTCGATGGTCGTTTGATCGAATTTTGGCCGTGTCCGAGAAAGTTCCCTGTTAGCGCCCATGTGGCCAGGAATTAACGCTTGGAGGCGGGTTCGAATACGACTGCTGCCACCACCACCACACATTCGTGAGAAAACAGAAATTTCCTGAACTTGTCTGAAATACCCGCATTTAGCGGGCTTCATCGTGCGCGTTTAAGTCTCCAGAGAGTGCCGAGAGCCAAGGTCCTTGATTTTGGCAGCCGGTCTCCAGCCCGAAATCCTCGTTTCCTGGAGAATAGAGACGACATGGAAAAGACTGCGCCGCGAGCTGGCCAAGTCCATCATAGCACTGGGGGAGGTCGGTCCGTGCCAAGTGGCCTATGTTTATGTCACTGGGCCGGCTCAAGCTTTGGTCTGGACCATTCAAGGTGTGACAAGCGCGCCGAGATAAACATCTCGGTGACGAGATTAGTTTGGAGACAGGCCAAGTGCGCGGTGGGCGGAAACACACCGCAAGGCGGTGCAGGCATCGGATGGGACGGCAACACGCGCGGCCTGCCAAGAAATCAGGCTACGGTCTGGTGGCGTTTGCTACCTAATTTCGCTTGCGAGCGTGACTTGGCGTCATTCGGTGGCCGTGAGCATCAAATATGCGGCCAGCCAAGATAGCACCCGATTTCATTCGAACGCTTTTGTGATTGGTTAGTTGCTCATTCAGCTTGGTCTGCACCGCTTCAAAAGCAGAACTGCTAAGCATTGGCAGAAAGTATCAGTGCGAAGATGGGAGACTGCGAGTGTGAAAGTTAGTGTTCTGACTGGTGCGGGGATTAGCGCAGAATCTGGTCTTCTTACCTTTCGCGGTGAGGGTGAGAGTCTATGGGCCAAATTTAACCCTATGGAATTGGCAACCCCGGCTGCATTTAAGGCGCAGCCAGAGAAGGTTCATGAATTTTACAACTTGCGGCGGCGTTTGCTTCACGAAGTCAAAGCAAATGCAGCTCACTTCGCTCTAGTTAGGCTTGCTGAAAAGCTCGCGAGGAAGGGTGGTGAATTAAACATCATTACGCAAAATGTAGATGATCTTCACGAGAGAGCAGGTTCAAGCCACGTACTCCATATTCATGGAGAATTAATGCAGGTGAAATGTATTGCTTGTGACCTGGTTGTCGTATGGACTGCTGATTTGGGGGTAAAGGATAGGTGTCCGGCCTGTGGCGAGGTAGGCAGACTGCGCCCGAACGTCGTCTGGTTTGGTGAAATGCCCTATGGGTTGGATGAAGCTAGCGACGCCGTTACTCGGTCAGACTTGTTTGTAGCTATCGGGACCTCCAGCACCGTTTATCCGGCTGCGGGTTTGGTCGAACTGGCGGCAAGTCATGGTGTGCGGACATATGAGCTAAATCTTGCCCCGTCTGAGAATTATTGTGTCTTCGATGAAGCGCGCTATGGGCTTGCCACAGAAATCGTGCCTGCATGGGTAGATGCGCTATCAGACTGACAACCTATCCAATCACTTTGACTGATGAGTAAATGGTACAAAGCTTATCAGCCCTCTGGGATGCCATGCGCCTGCTTTTGACTCGAAGCGACCACCCGCTGAATATAGCAAGAGTCAGAATCTCTTCAGACGCGCCATTCAATACTCATCTATGAACCCGGAATTTCCCGGTTCCAGTTGGCCAGAACCGCTCTTTCGAGCACGTCTTTACTGCCTTTAATCCGGATTTGGGTGTTGTCTGTCCACCACGGCGGGACAAGTTGTTTTTACAAGCGATGAACTAGTGCTCATCGTGTGGGGCGTCTAGACGGTCCTGACGCGACCGGATTTTCTGTCTCCATAGGGCCGAACCTGTGGCATGCTCCTCATTGAGATTTCGCTCAGAATGCCGTGTTCAGACAGGAGACTGAAGATGGGACAAGATGTGAGCAGTCCACGCGGCCCCCGGTGCATCGCGCTTGTGGGGCCGTTCCAAAGTGGCAAGACCACCTTACTTGAAGCCATCCTGTGCCAAACCGGAGCCATTTCCAAAGCGGGCGCAGTCGAGGCCGGGAACACGGTCGGGGATTCGTCTCCAGAGGCGCGCCTGCACCAGATGAGTGTGGGCCTTACGACGGCAACCACCACCTTCATGGGAGACAGTTACACGTTCATCGATTGCCCTGGGTCGGTAGAGTTTGCATATGACACGCGTGCGGTTCTGCCAGCGGTCGATGCTGCGGTCGTTGTATGCGAAGCCGACGAACGCAAGCTGCTGCAGTTGCAACTCGCGCTGCGTGAACTGGAGGATCTTGGAATTCCGCGATTCCTGTTCCTCAACAAGATTGACAAGGCCAGCAAAGGCATCCGCGAAACGCTGGAGATGCTGCAGCCAGCATCGCGCACGCCGCTTGTGCTGCGGCAGATTCCGATCTGGAAGGGTGACATCATCACCGGATTCGTCGATCTCGCGCTCGAGCGCGCCTTCGTCTATCGCGAGCATATGCCCTCTGAGGTGATTAGTCTTGAACCGGGTGACCTCGATCGTGAGAAGGACACGCGCCTCACCATGCTGGAGAAGCTAGCGGACCACGACGACAGGTTGCTGGAGCAACTGCTCGAAGACATTCCGCCGCCGCGCGACGAGGTGTTCGACGATCTCGCCCGCGAATTGCGGCAAGGGAAAATCTGCCCGGTGCTGCTCGGCTGCGCCACGCGGGAGAACGGTGTGCTGCGATTGATGAAGGCGCTGCGCCACGAAACTCCCGACGTAGCCGACACCGCGCGGCGTCTTGGCGTGTCCGACGACAAGAATGGGCTGGCCTACGTCATGAAAAGCACGCACCTTCAGCACGGCGGAAAACAGTCGCTCGCGCGCATCCTGCGCGGCCACCTCGCTGACGGTGATGACGTCACGTCATCCGGCGGAAGGGCAGGGCGTGTCTCCGGCATTCTTGCAACGAACGGCGGCGCTGACAGCAAGCGTAGTTCCGCGGTGGCGGGCGATACGGTGATGCTAGGCAAGCTCGATGCGGTGAAGACTTGCGAGACGCTGAGTACCGGCAAAACCGCGCCTGCGGCCCTTGTCAACGCCGAGCCTGCTCCGCCGGTGCTCGCGATTGCCATTATCGCAGATGACCGCAAAGACGACGTCAAGCTTGGGCAGGCGTTGTCGCGGCTGACGGACGAAGATCCCTCGCTCAGCGTGGTCCACAATTCAATCACACATCAAATGGTGCTGTGGGGGCAGGGCGAAATGCATCTGCGCGTCGCGATGGAGCGATTGCAGGATCGTTTCGGTGTCAGGGTGACGCAGCATGCACCGCCGATCGGCTATGAGGAGACCATCCGCAAGCCGATCACACAGCGCGGACGGCACAAGAAACAATCCGGCGGCCATGGCCAGTTCGGCGACGTGGTGTTGGATATCAAGCCGCTGCCCCGCGGCTCAGGTAGGGCGTTTCGCGAAACCATCGTCGGTGGTGCGGTGCCGAAGAATTACATCGGCGCGGTCGAGGAAGGTGTTGGCGACGGGCTGATGCGAGGTCCGCTCGGTTTTCCGGTGATCGATGTGGAGGTGACGCTGACTGACGGCTCTTATCACAGCGTCGATTCTTCTGATCAGGCGTTCCGCACCGCCGCGCGCATCGGCGTCACCGAGGCACTGCCACACTGTGCGCCCGTGTTGCTCGAGCCGATCTATGTGGTGGACATCGTCTGTCCGAGTGATGCCACCGCGAAGGTCAATTCGATCGTGTCCGGCCGACGCGGCCAGATACTCGGCTTCGACGCACGCGAAGGGTGGTTGGGCTGGGATGTGGTGCGGGCGATGATGCCGGAAGCGTTGATCGGTGATCTGATTGTGGAACTGCGTTCGGCCACGGCCGGCGCTGGCGGGTTTACCCGCCAGTTCGACCACATGGCGGAGGTGACCGGCCGAGCGGCAGACCAAATCATCGCAGGCCATCGCCCGGCGGCTTAGGCCATCATGTTGTTGCTGGTCCGGCTAACGCGAGAGGTGTCGATATGACAAGGCCACCCTTCCCGGAATCTCATCTGCGTCTGAAGCGCGCCTATGTGCCAGCCGAGCCCCAAGACGGCATACGGATTCTCGTTGATCGACTTTGGCCGCGCGGGGTGAGTAAGGCGGAGGCATCACTCAACGAATGGATGAAAGATATCGCACCGAGCACAGCGTTGCGCGAATGGTTTGGCCACGATCCCTCTCGGTGGGATGAGTTTCAACGCCGGTACAGAGGCGAGCTTCGGCAGCGCACTGAGGAACTGGATAGTATCCGGGCTCTCGCAAAGACGAAAACGGTCACCCTAGTCTACAGTGCTCATGATGAGATGCACAACGACGCCATTGTACTGAGGGACGTGCTTTTGAAGGAGCGGAGGAGTTAGCGCAATGACGAAGCGATTCGAAGTGGCGATCACGTCAGATGGAATTCCGAGGCTGGCTACGTGTCGAGAACCATAATTGTAGTTCACACCTGCGACTTTGATTACAAAGGATACACGCATCATGCTTGATCTTTGCGGCGATCGGCATTGTCGCGGGACTGACGATCGGATTCCTGATCGGGCAGTACGGCATCGCCTCGCCGATCCGTCAGGTCATGGCACTGCTTCAGAAGCTTGCGGGTGGTGATTATCAGATCGAGGTCGCAGGCGCCGATCGCAAAGATGAAGATGAGGTCGGAGACATTGCCCAGACGGCAATGGTGTTCAAGGACAACGGCCTCGCCAAGATCCGACTGGAAGCATAACAGGGTTCGTTGGGTGGCACTTGCTACTTCGGATCAGGCCGCACTCGAGGTCCGCACCCAGCGCTTTCGGAGCCTTGGGGATTGGACTTGAAGCTCCTGTCGCGGTCATAAGGCACTATCTGCGGCGATAGCGGTATCGAATGCCTTGTTGGGTTTAATCGTCTCCGTCTTTTCCAGAAGAGACAGACGCTTGCTCAGATGGCCGATGAGCATCAGGGATGCAGCGCTCGGCGAGTGGCCCCGTGATCGGATCAAAAATAGATTTCGCCACACGGTGGGCCGGATCAAGGGCCGGAACATGTAGGCTTTCTTGTCGAGGTCTTTTGCGATCAAGGCTGGCAGGATGGCGGTGCCGATCCCGCTTCGTACGAATGAGCAGATCGCCGGTATGGAAGACACCTGATATGAGGATTTTTGCACAAACTCCGACAGGACGGGATCTTGTTCGATCTGTTTTCTGATGCCGGCACTCGTCGTCAGAGATACGACGGAATGCTGACGTAGATTTTTCCATTCGAGCGGTCCGGGTTCTTTCGCGAGCGGGTGCCGTGTCGAGATCAAAGCGCCCAGCCGATCCTGCAGGAACGGTGTGGCGACAAGCGCATCTATCGCAGACCACAGGGTGGTAACGCCGAAGTCTAGTTCACCGCTCATGACCCGACTGGTGATGCCTTCGGTTATCTCTTCCAGAACGTAGACCTCGATTTGAGGTGCCTCGACAGCAAGGTCGGCGATTGCATCCGCCAAAACCGTGCTGATGATCGAAGAGGCCGCGCCAATCGCAATGCGTCCGTTCGGTGTCTTCGGATAAGACTTCAGGTCATCGATCGCTTTCGCGAAGTCGGCGGAAAGCCGTTCCGCCACAGGAATAAAGGTGGCGCCCGCCGGCGTCAGCAATACCGCGCGCGTTGATCTCTCGAACAGCCGGCAGCCCAGGCGGGCCTCCATATCCTTGATCGCAACGGATAGCGCTGAAGTCGATACATTTAACTCCGATGCCGCGCGAGAGAAATTCAGGGTCTTTGCGATCGCAAGAAAAGATCGGATGTCTTTGATCGAGATGTCGTTCATGGAATCTGTCTTTACGAGCTCGTTGATGCGTCGGTGCAAGTTAGCTGCTCTTTGGATTATTTCTAGAACCAAAATAATCATTGAGAACATTGAAATGGACACTCTTCGCTCGCTCGACTTAGGTTTGATTCAGATCAATTCGAAGAAAAGTCAGGTGCAGCGTAGGCAAAAATTTTCTGCTGCCGCTGTGGCGAAAGAGGGTGTCGTCTCATGATTCAGAACAACAAGCTGGTTCGGAAAATTCCGGCGAATGTTGCGACTGTTCCGGTCCGTGAATCGGCAGAAGAAATATTCGCCTGTTATGTGAAGGCATGACTGAGATTGCGAATTGCCCAGCCTGACTGGCAATCGAGGAAGAGTTCTTATCGTCAGAAGATCGCGTAAATCAGAAAAAAACAGATGACGCGAAGATGAAATCCAGGGGAGGGAGTACGATGACAGGAATTGTTTGGAAGGTCGAACGGCGAGCGATCAAACGGGTTGGCGTCCTTGCGAAAGGTCTCGTTTATTTTGCGAGCATTGTGAGCTGCGTTGGCTGGGCAGGCTTGGCAAATGCAGAAGTGTCAACAGTCAGGATCGCCAAACAGTACGGCGTCGCCTATCTGCCGCTGACTGTGATGGAAAACCATAAGCTGCTGGAAAAGCACGCCAAGGAACTGGGTCTCGACGTCAAGACTGAATGGATGCGCTTTGCCTCGGGATCGGCAATGAACGACGGGCTGCTGTCAGGGGGGCTCGATTTCGCTGCCGGTGGTCTCGGGCCCATGATTCTGATGTGGTCCAAAACACAAGACAAGATCGGAGTAAAAGCGGTAGGCGCGCTGTGTGCGACGCCGCTTCATCTGGTCACCACCAA
>Ga0209952_1002985_pt1 | contig 12170 bp, 11 predicted proteins | sample ThiBiot_750_biof_2_FD_183951 | JGI IMG/M metagenome (GOLD analysis project Ga0209952, IMG submission 183951) | Wastewater bioreactor microbial communities from Cape Town, South Africa - Thiocy_cont_750_biof (SPAdes) | ecosystem: Engineered > Bioreactor > Thiocyanate-remediating >...
GACGTACTTTTCAACCGATCAGTTGCCGAGAACATCGCGCTCGTCGATCCCGCCATGCCAATGCAGCGAATTATCGATGCGGCCAAGCTCGCGGGCGCGCATGAGTTCATCCTCGAACTGCCGGAGGGCTATGATTCGATCGTCGGCGAGCGTGGCTGCAGCCTTTCGGGCGGGCAGCGGCAGCGCATTGCGATCGCCCGCGCGCTCGTCAACGATCCTCGCATTCTGATCTTTGACGAGGCCACCAGCGCTCTCGACTACGAAAGCGAGCGCATCATCCAGGACAACATGCGGCAGATCTGCGAACGACGCACCGTCTTTCTCATAGCTCATCGGCTCTCCACGGTGCGACGGGCGGACCGTATCATCACGATCGACCGCGGCCGGATCGTGGAAGACGGGACCCACGATGAGTTGATCCGCTCCAATGGACGCTATGCGAATCTGCACTTCCTCCAGGCGGGCATTCATGACAATCGCTAAGAACATTTTCCAGTTTCCGGATCGCCGTCAGCGCCGCCAGGAGGAGGCCGCTTTCCTCCCCGCCGCACTGGAGGTTCTCGAGAAGCCGCCGTCGCCTGCTGGTCGCGCCATCAGCCTGACGATCATTTTGTTGTTCTGCTCCGCCTTGGCCTGGGCCATGCTTTCCAACGTCGACATTGTCGCGACAGCGCCGGGCAAGATCGTGGTGAACGGCCGAACGAAGGTGATCCAGCCCGCCGAAACGGGGGTCGTTCGTGCGATCAACGTCAGGGACGGCGCGACGGTCAAAGCCGGCGACATTTTGATCGAATTGGATCCGACCATCAATGCTGCCGAACTTCACCATGTGAAGAACGATCTGCTTGCGGCGCAGCTCGACGTCGCCAGATTGACGGCGGCGCTCGGGCCCGGCAACCCCCTCGACACGTTCGTTCCGCCTGCCGGCGCCAGTAAGCTGGCGATTCAGCTGCATCGTGAATTCCTGGCCAGCCAGATGGCGGAGCTGGCGGCCAAGCTATCGGAACTCGATCAACAGCAGTTGCAGAAGAAAACGGAAGGCGAGACGATTGCGGCAACGATATCGAAACTCGACGCGACGATTCCCCTGCTGGAGGAGCGTGTGAACGTCCGCAAGTATCTCTTTGACAAGGCGATTGGCTCCAAGATCAGCTATCTCACCGAGGCTCAGGATCTTGTCGGTCAACAACATGACGTTCTTATTCAGCGCAGCCGGCTTCGCGAAGCGGAGGCCGCGGCGGCGAGTCTCGCGCTGGCGAAATCCAAGGCGGAAGCGGAGTTCCGACGAACGCTCTACGACGACCTGGCCAAGGCCGAACAGCGGGCAACTGACCTCGCTCAGGATCTTGTGAAGGCCGAGCGGAAGGCGAAATTGCAATTTCTCACGGCGCCTGTCGATGGCGTGGTTCAGCAATTGGCGGTGCATACGGTTGGTGGCGTGGTGACCCCGGCGCAGGCCCTGGCGGTAGTGGTGCCCTTGAATTCGGATTTTGAAGTTGAGGCCATGGTGTCGAACCGTGACGTCGGCTTTGTCGTTCCCGGACAAGCCGTCGCAATCAAGGTCGATACGTTCAATTTTACTCGCTATGGCCTCCTCACCGGTCGCGTTCTGAGTATTTCTCGCGATGCCATCACACGCGACCGGCGTGAGGACTTGGCCCGGGATCAGCCGGGCGGCGCCGAGACCGCATCCAGCGAGCCGAAAGGACAGGAATTGGTTTATGCGGCGCGCGTCAGTCTCGATCGCACCGCAATGGAGATCGAGGGGCGGAACGTTCAATTGTCACCCGGAATGGCCGTTACCGTCGAAGTCAAGACGGGTTCGCGACGTATCATCAGCTACCTGCTTTCGCCGTTGACGCGATACAATCAGGAGGCTCTGCGAGAGCGATAACGGCCAGGCGCTTTACAAGCCGCGCAGCAGGCGGATTTGGCCGCGGCGGTTGGAGAAAGCTTCGTTCAGATGGAAAGACAGGCGCCTGGCCCGCCCAGCTATCCACTTTGGAACGTGCGTTCCGGCCGAGGGCCAGCGTGATCGATTATGACGTTTGCCCAAACGCCTTAAAAGCGCAAATTGGCTAGCGCAATAGTGGGGCGCCGCTGGCATCGGACAGCTCTGAAAGACCTTACGGAAACAATGCAATGCGCCGCAGGAGGGAGACGAGTTCCACTTGGCGTCGCGTCTGTGTCTTGACGAACAATGACGCGAGATGCGAGCGCATGGTTGTGCGGCTCAGTCCTTGAGAGCGGGCAATGTCAAGCAGGTTGCCGCCACGTGCCAGTTCGATGGCGAGGTGAGTTTCGGCGGCTGTCATGCCAAATAGGCGCTGCAGGGTCCGAGCCGACGGTTGGGGCCGCGAATCGAGTTCGATCAGGATGATCGCGCGTGTTTCATCGGACCAGACGTTCGTCGTCTGATTGACGAGAGTCATTCTGCCCTCAAGGATGGACGTTGCGAGCCACGACATCGAACCAGCGGGAATGTCGATGCCGGCGCGTTTCACTATCTCCTTCGCCGCGACCGGCAGCGATTTGGCGGTTGCCGCGAACCCGCAGCAGCGGTCAAGCACGGCGCGGCCCGTCGCATTCGCCTCGATCGTCTCGCCCGGTTTGAGCAGAATGTACGCGCAGCCCATCCGACCGAGAGCTGCGTGCAACTCGTCCGACATGTCAAAGGGGGTGTCTTGGGGGATGGGTGAAGCGCTATTGGAAATGCTGAAGGCGGATGCTTTGGACTGGTAGCGCGATGCGGCTAAGTTACTGTGATTGAGGTTCGGCATTCGATCCGCCCTTCGTTTTTCGCCCCGGTCACACAAGGGATACGACGGACCATTTTCCAAATCGTACTGCGCGTTGTAAACATTTCAATCGAAGGTAGTCGGTCAACTTGGGGGTAATCCGGTTGACGTTTTGAGTGTTAACGCGGAGGAGGTGATCGGAGGTCGAATCAGGTGCGACGTGCTCGAAAGTCGCGATTTACGAGCCGTCCTGGGGTCGCAGCGCGATTTCGACAATGTCACCTGGCTGCAGGTCGGAATCTTCAGATGCGGCGATCTTTTCCCATTTCTGATCGGATTTTCTTACGATCGTGACTTGGGGTTGCAGGTTGCTCGTTCCGGCTGGTATCGCAGCGCTTCCGTTCACGGGCTGCAATTTCTGTCCCAGCGCCCGCATCTTGATGCGCAGCTCGGCGACATGGACGCTGGAGTCTCGGAGCTCTCGAAGCAGGGTGATCGTACGCTGGCTTGCAACGCGATCGATTTGCCGGGCAGAGTCCTCGCGCTGGCGTTGAATGCGCATGAGTTCGACCGTGGTCTGTAGGCGCCGCGTGGAAGAAAGCAGAAGGGCGCGCCGGCTTTCACTAACTCGAGGGCTCGGCAAGGAGCCGGAGCCGAACAGCTTGACAACGCGTTCGAGTTCTTCCTCGTCCGCTTGAACGCCCTTTTCCTCGCCGTCCTGTTGTTTGCTGAGCGTCGCATACTGGGCGTCCGCTTCCTTGACGGCGTCTTCCAGGAATTTCCGCTCCTTGCGGTAATCACGTTGCGAGGCCTGCAAGGACTCTGCCTCGGCTCGCACGATCGGATCGATCGCGGACGCAGGCAAGGAGATATCCTGAGGCAGGGTCTGATCGAAAGTGTCCTTGTCCGCCAGTTCGGCGTTGATGCGAAGAATATGGAAATGTTCCTTTGCGTATTCCGCGGAAAGGGACTGGTAGTCGCGCAGAAGGTCGACCGGATCGTTGGTGCCGAGCTGATTGCGGGATCGCAACAGACTGTAGCCGCCGGATACGGCGACGGCCTGGCGCACGGTCATTGAGGATCTGTAAACCAATTGCCCAGGTGTAAGAACGTCGCCGGTCACGTAGATCGGGCGATACTCCACGACGCTTGCGGTCACGTCACCGGGAACGACGACGATGGCCTGTTCGCGCCCGTCCGGCAACCGTTGTCGCAGTATCCTGGACTGGAGCAGCGTTTCCATCCGGGTCTGCAACTCGGCCGTCGTCAAGCCGGCGACGTTGACCGTGCCGATGCCGGCAAGGACGATCGTGCCATCGGTTTGGATCTGCGCGCGATGACGCTGTTCGGACGCGCCTCCGATCGACACCTCCACCGTGTCGCCGGCCGCCAGCTTGTATTGGTCCGCGAAGCACGCATGGCTGGCCGATACCATAAAAATGGCCATCCACGCGGCACTCAGGATCCGACTGAAAGCTTTGCTGCGCTCGGTGCGGTTCATCGCGAATTCCTTGCGTTATCCAAGCGTACCCGGCTCGAGTGGTTCGCCTTCGGCGGAAATTGGGCCGCTACCGCTTGTGGCCTCATCATGTAATGAAATCTGTCTGCCGCCGAACCTGCGTGGCGGAAAAGCGCTTGCTCCACCAGTCGATGGTCCGCTGCAATCCCTCTCGCAGCGTCACCTTGGGCGTCCAGCCGGTTGCTCGTGCGAACCTTGTCGAGTCGGCAAGGAGCGCACGCACCTCCGAGTTTATCGGACGCAGGCGTTTTTCGTCGGGAATGATCGGCTTCCGGCTGGATGTCAGCTCCAGAATGATATCGATCAGGTCACCCATCGCGATGGCGCGCTGATTTCCGGCGTTGTAGGCATGACCATATTCGACATCGTCGGCGAGCCCGGCCGCCATGAATGCCGCGGCGGTATCGGTGACAAATGTCAGATCGCGCTCAGTGGTCGTATCACCGACCCTGATCGCATCGCATTCTTGATCGAGTGCCTGCCGGATGATTGTGCCGATGATGGCACGTTCGCTTTGCCGGGGACCGAAAGTGTTGAAGGGTCTGAGAATGACCACAGGAACGCCGAACGAGCGTGCGAAAGCCTCCGCCATCATATCGGCGCCGATCTTGGAAGCCGAGTAGGGCGATTGCCCTTGCAACGGATGAGTTTCGTCGATCGGCATCCTGAGCGCCGTGCCATAGACTTCGCTGGTGGACGTCACCACCAGCCGTTCGGTGCCGTGTTGCCGCACGGCTTCGAGAACGTTCAATGTACCGAGAACGTTGGTCTCGACGTAGGATTGGGGAGCAAAATACGAATACGGGATGGCGATCAATGCCGCGAGGTGAAAGACATAGTGATGATCGTGGACAAGCCGGCTCACGAAGGCCGCATCGCGGATATCGCCGCGCACAAGATTGAGCTTCTGTCGGGTCGATTGGGGGAGATCGTCGAGCCAGCCGTGGCTGTCGAAGGAGTTGTACTGCGCCAGCGCGGTGACATCCGCCCCTGCTGCAACGAGCGCCTCGGTCAGATGGGATCCGATAAAGCCGTCGGCTCCGGTTACAAGTATCTTCGCCCCAAGATAGGTCATCGGTGCTGCTCTCTCATTATCGTAGAAGTTTCCGCATCAGCGTGGACCAGGATTCCGCGGCAATGATCCACCCGGCGCGGGCGATCCAGCCGAGATCGGACGCGAGGGTTCGGTGTGGAAAGTAGGCGAGATCGATTTTGGCCTTGGTCGGAAATAGGACGTCCCGATAAAACTCCGCCGCGGACGCATCGGTGGGGTAGAGCTGGCTTTCGTGCCGAAATAGGACCTGACACGGGCCAAATACGCCTGGCTTATACTCGAGCAGTTTCTCGAGGCCGTCGCGAAAGCAATCGGAAAAGCTCAGAGACTCCGGCCGCGGTCCGACGAGGGACATATTGCCTCGCAATACGTTCCAGAGTTGCGGCAGTTCATCCAGCTTGGTCGCGATAAGGACCCGGCCGACGGCGGTCAGGCGTTCATCCTCCGTGAGCGTGAGCGGAGATCCGTCGTTGCCGCAACTCGCTCTGAACTTGCGAAATTTATACATCCGGAACGGTTTGCCGCTTTGCCCCAGGCGAAGTTGCGAGAACAGGATCGGCCGGCCGCTCTCGATCCAGACAGCGAGCGCGACCATGGCGAAAACCGGCGAAAGCAACGCTATCGCAACGGCAGAACAGAGAATGTCGATCAGGCGCGGGGCGTTTAAATGGAGCGAGCGAGATCGTCTAACCGGCCGGCTTGCGGTCTCCGAGATGCTCATGCGACTGCTCCCATCGGATACTGAGCGGCGAGTGCCGCCGAAAGTGCCTGCACGACGCGCTCGACGTCGGATGCCGTCATTCGGGGATGCAGGGGCAGCGTCAACTCGCGGTGGGCCATGTCCTCGGTGCGGGGGAGGGACACGTCCGGATCGAGATCTCTGTAGTACGTCAGCCGATGGACCGGCGGGTAGTGGATCGTGGTTTGAATGTCGTGCTTGCGCAAATGGTCGACCACGCGCTGACGGTTCGTCGCGGGCGGCAATACGATCGGCATCAGATGGTGTGCCGACGGCCAGCGGAGCTCGAAGGGTATCTTCACGGATGGGCAGTGCTCCGCGACCAGCGCACGATAGACGGTCGCCAGTTGCCGTCTGCTTTCGTTCCATGCAGGCAGCTTTTTCAACTGCACGAGCCCCAGCGCGGCCCGCAGCTCGTCCATTCGGTAGTTGAAGCCGAGCATCGTTACGTCATATTCGGCGCTTCGGCTGGAAAGACGTTGCCGCGTGCCGCTGGTCATTCCGTGGGCGCGGGACTGGCGGATGAGTTCGCGCAAGCCGCGGTCGCGCGCAATGACGGCGCCGCCCTCGGCGGTCGTCATGTTCTTGTTTCCGTAGAAGCTGAATGCCGCGGCTTCGCCATAGGTGCCGACCTCGGGCAATCCGGGCGCATGGGCGGCGTCCTCGATCAATAGCAGCCCCTTTCGGCGTGCAAAGGATTGCCACGCGTCGCGATCCACAAGGTAGCCGGCGAAATGAACCAGGATGACGGCCTTGGTCCTGGAGGTGCACTTGGCTTCCGCCTCGTCGAGCGACATCAGCGGCACCTCCGCGGATTCGATATCGACGAAGACCGGCCGCGCGCCGACATAGACAACGCTGTTGGCGGTCGCGACGAAGGTCAGCGAAGGAACGAGGACCTCGTCTCCGGAGCCGATGCCGAGGGCGTGCAGGATCAGATGGAGGGCCGCCGTGCAGGAGCCGACGGCGATCGCATCATCCGCCTGATGCAAACGCGCGAACGTTTGCTCGAATTCGCCGACCCTGTCTCCCATCGTCACCCAGCCACTCTCGATCACTGCGGCAAGAGCAGCCTTCTCGTCATCTCCCAGAACCGGCTCCGATACCAATAGCATGTGTTTGTCTCCACTCCGGGCTGAATGGGCGCGGTGACCGTGCCTGATGCGATCACCGCGCCGTTAGGTGAATCAGGCGGCGGCGGGTTTTGCGAACACGGGCGATTGTTCGTCCCACGCGACATCCTGAGCTTTCAGGAAATCTTCGACGCGTCCAATGTCGAGCCAGAGGCCATTGTGCTTGAACACATTGACCGGAACTTCGTCGTCGATCATCTGAAACATCAGGTCGTCGAAACCGAAGGGAACGCCCGACGGAATCCGTTCAAGCACGGACGGGTCCATGCAGTAGATCCCCATACTGACGAGATGCGAGAGTTCTGGCTTCTCGCGGAAAGCGGTTACGCGCCCTTCCGTTTCGTCGATCACCCCGAAATCCATCTTCGTCGGGCGGATCGCGGTGGCAATGGTGAGCTTGGAGTTGCGGCGACGATGGCCGCTTACGAATTGATTGAGATTCAAATCCGTCAGGACGTCGCCGTTAAGAACAAGAAATGATTCGTCGAGCTGGTCGCGCAGCAGTGAAAGCGGGCCGATGGTTCCGAGCGGCTCCATTTCCTGCGTATATTTGATGCTCATGTTCCATTGATTGCCGTCGCCGCAGACGCTGCGAATGAGATGGCCCAAGTATCCGGTCGTGACGTAGACCTCCCTGATCCCGTTACGTCTCAGCCACTTGAGCACCAGTTCAAGGACAGGGCGTGCGCCGATCGGCATGAGTGGTTTCGGTAGAATCGATGTGTGGGGGCGTAAGCGCGTACCTTTTCCGCCGCATTGAATCACTGCCTTCATCAAAGCCTCCGCATTGCTAAAGCTCGCAATCGCACTTTCCTTCATCCACGAAAGTCCGGTTTCAGCATTCTGATCGATCGGAGCGTTGAAGCAGCGTAAGCGCAGTTAGCCGGATCCGTCTTCGTACGTTTGCATGAGACGGTCTCGATGCGAGCTATGGTTCAGTACGATCGCGATTGCGGGACGAATGCCCCGAACGTGTTAGGCCGTGCTTTCCGGACCAGCTTTGGCACATGCGCCGATCGCGGGAAAAATTGCAGGATGATCAATGCGTTGTGATAGGTGTGAGACGGCCACATATAGTGCGATAGCAAAGGGCCACGCGCCGTCGCTGTTGTGATCTGCGGCGAAGGTTATGAAAGGATGTGACGGCGCAGCGCGGTGGGATTAGTCCTTTATCGCTGCTGGATTGCACTCTTGGATAGGGTGTGGATGTGGACTAGTTCATTGGTCTCGGCTGCAGCGTGTTTGTGCGAATTTAGCTAAGACATCGACTTCATGATGGTGCGCCGTTCCGAGAATTGATTGAGCAGAGCGAAGGCTCCTGACGAAATCAGTTTCTGCTCCATCATATGGCGGCTACGGCAGGCTTTGCGACCCAAGCCGTGATACAGATCCGATCCTGGAGCCTGCGTGCTGGGCCATACGCAACGACCGTTCTTCGTGATGGCTGATCTGACGGAGAATGCACGCCGCAAAGCGCAGGGCAAAAGCCTGCAGTGATCTCGCCCCTGGCGCTGAAGGCTGTCCGCCGGATCGACGCCTTGTTCGAGATTGAACGAAGCATCAACGGCGAGACGCCTGAACGGCGCCAAGGCCGCCCGCCAAGAGCTCAGCGCGGCGTTGGTCGCCGATCTGGAAACCTGGATGCGTGAGCAACACACCAAGCTCTCACGACGCAAACGATGTCGCCAAGGCTATGGACGACATGCTCAAATGCTGGAATGCGTTCACACGCTTCCTCGTCGGCGGCCACATCTGCCTGTCGAACAACGCCGCCGAACGCGCCGTGCGTGGTGTCACCTTGGGGTGGAAGTTCTGGCTGTTCTGCGGCTCCGACAGTCCGCCGCGATGTACAGCCTGATGGTCACCGCGGAGATGAACGACGTGGATCCGCAAGCGTGGCTCCCCGGCGTTCTGGTTCGCATCGCTGCATATCCGGTTCATTGACTCGACGTAGACAACAATAACCTCAGCAGCGGTTGGATGATGCGCGCTTTTGATGCCAACGTTTGATCATCGCTGACCTCATTACTCGTTTCTGAGATCTACTGCTGTAGTGGAGCCCATTCGCGCAAATGTACTCATTCGCATAATGCTGAATTGCGCCTTGTTGTCGTTCACATCGTGACTATTTCATCAGGAGAGATATGTTTCCATTCGTCAATGTTGCAGGCACTTCTAGACAGCTTCCCAAGCTACGGTGTCGGCGAGGAGGCGTTATGATCAAGGATATTGTTGTCAATCTTTCCACGGCGAATTCAGAAGATGTGATTTCCGATCTGGCGATATCCGTTGCGAACCTATTTGAAGCACATCTGTCGGGTATTGCATTCGCCTACCAACCGGAATTTCCCACGGTCGGGTATGGTGAAATTCCGACAAAGTATATCGATGAAATGGTGACTGAAAGCCGACAGCGTGCCGCCGTCTCGATTGACGCATTCAATGAGGCGACGCGCCGCGCGGGATTGTCTGCTAGCTCGCGGCAGGTTGAGATCGATATCGGCAGCTCGGGCGATGCATTTGCCCGGATCGCGCGGAATTTCGATCTATCAATCGTGAAACAGGTCGAGCGTGGTCACGCGACCGCGTCAGATTCAATTCCGGAGGTTACCTTGCTCGGATCTGGACGACCGGTTTTGATTGTTCCATTTATTCAGAAGGACGGCTTAAAACTCGACCGCGTCACGGTGTGCTGGGATGGTAGTCGAACCGCTGCGCGAGCCGTTGCAGATGCTTTACCATTTCTCACTCGCGCCGCGGCAGTCGACGTTCTGATCGTGGAGGATCAATACGTTAAGAGCGACGAGATCCATGGGGTAAACATTGGGCACCACCTCGCACGTCACGGACTTAAACCCGAAGTAAGACGGGTTGTGGCGCGAGAGATCGACGTCGCAAGTGCGATTCTGTCTTATACAGCCGAGACGTCAACTAGTCTCATTGTTATGGGCGGTTATGGCCATTCCCGTGTGCGCGAGTTGATACTTGGCGGAGCTACGCGTGGTATCTTAACCTCAATGACAGTACCGGTGTTGATGTCCCACTAAGTGTCCGCGGCGATTGTCGTCAACGTAGCGGCTGATTGCTGGTATGGTGGCAGATCGAAAGCGGAAGCAGTCGTACTTGTGCGAACAGGTGCTGGGCTTACCTTTTTCAGGCGCGGGGTTCGCGCAGCGTGCGCCGTGTTTGACCAAACCGGATGCGGGGCACGATTGTCTGTTTGGTTGCGTCGACTTAGCGTGCCTGCGCTGGGTATGAGTTGCCGACGAGGATTCACGCATGGACGCGCCCAGCGTCCGCATCGATCGATAGGATGGGGATTGCCGAAGCCGTGCTCTCCACCGCATCATCGGACGGCATCATCGCCGCCGATCGCGACGGAGTGTCACCTTCCGGAAGCTCCGCGGCGCAATGAGCCTAGCTATGATGGTTGGTGTTCGACAGAGCCCCTACCATCGCCTGGATCGATCCGCCGTGGTTTCCTGACTCGATCTTGGCGAGATGATCATAGATGTCGGCCATGCGGTTCAGGCGGTTGCGAATATTGGGGTCAGCCTCGTGGTGTGCTCGATCGTGCAGCTTATCCGATTCCTGCAGCAACTCACTGATATCGACCATCGCCTAGCTCCAATTCTTCCTTATGATTGGCGTGGAAGATCGCTCTGGGGATCTCAATCCACCAGATGTAACCATTGCGTTGCGCATTATGCCCACGGCAGCGAAGACCTCAGCCACGCTCTATTGTGACATATAGGTCAGCTTAGGACGATTTGTTAGGAGGCGCCTGCTGCGATCCCCTGGGTGGCACGAGAGCGGAGCGCCATAGCCCGCGGGTAAGATGCGGATCGCTGAGATCGACATTATCGTGTGTGTCGAGAGTGGCGAAGATCCGCCGACATCGCCGTTAAATAGCAGTGATGCGTCCGATGTACGGATCGTCGCCGCGTCAGCGACGGGGTAAGCTTCCCGATGGCGTCCTTGCGAAACCGTGAGGGCGGGATGGCGTAGGCCGCCGAATTTGTCGTCGCTCCCGTGATCCTCGCCATGGTAACCACGATCCTGTACCTGCGAGGAGGAGCGCATCTCATGAGGCGTATCCGATCTGTCGGATATTTCCCGCAGCAGGTATCGCTGCTGGAATATGGCCGATCATAAATCTGGGAAAATGACTCGGTCAGCCGGCTGGTGAAAAGAACAATGGTTGACCTCCAGCAATGGAGCGAAGTTCGGCTGCTCAAAACGTTTTCGAGAGAGTTGGATGCTGGTTCGCGTGACGAAACCGCATCGAAACGACATCCAGAGCCCGTTCGGATATTCCTCCGGAACGGAAACGGCTCCGGCGCGATCGGCACCGGGCGTCGGCTTCGCCGTCGAACGGCTTATGGCGGCATGCACGTTAAGCCCGAAAAATCTGCGCAAGCGAACCAACGACGCGTGGTGTTTCGCCGGTTCCACTTGTAATCGTTTGAATCAAAACGTGTTTGTCGTGACGATTCTGACGTTCCCGCGATGTCCACAACATGGTACGACGCGCAACGATTTGGTTTCCCGGTGAACGATTGGAGTTTGAGGTTCCGAAATCCCAAACGGGAGGCTGCACATCGCCATTCTTGCCGTTGTGGCAGCTCCGCATGATCGCGATTCGTCGATTCGTCCGGCGTCCGGATCATCGCCCGATGCATCGGCTAATTCTGAAGTCAAACGTTTCACCATCAGTTCAAAATCGTCAACCAGAGAGCGTCATGAATCGTCAGCTTCGATCCGAGCCCATTCCCTTCATTGATCTCGGCGCGCAGCGCCGCAGGCTTGGGTCGGCGGTCGATGAGGCGGTGGGACGGGTGCTCAATCACGGCCTGTTTATCAATGGCCCGGAAGTGATCGAGCTGGAGCAAAAGCTCGCGGCGTTCGCCGGCGCAAAGCATGTCGTGAGTTGTGCCAGCGGTACCGATGCGTTGATTATGGTACTGATGGCCAAGGGTATCGGCCC
>Ga0209952_1002989_pt1 | contig 12161 bp, 4 predicted proteins | sample ThiBiot_750_biof_2_FD_183951 | JGI IMG/M metagenome (GOLD analysis project Ga0209952, IMG submission 183951) | Wastewater bioreactor microbial communities from Cape Town, South Africa - Thiocy_cont_750_biof (SPAdes) | ecosystem: Engineered > Bioreactor > Thiocyanate-remediating >...
TCGGCGGGGGCCTGTCGCGCAGGCAGCTTCGCGGATAGGCATGACCCGCGAGGGTTTTTCCAGAAAGATCAAGAAAACCTACGGAATCTCGCCCCAGGAAATTGGGTTGATGGCCCGGTTGAACATCGCCAGACGTTTGCTTCAGGAAGGACATCACACGGCCGCAGCAGCGGCGGCTTCAGGATTTTCGGATCAAAGCCACCTCGGCCGCTGTTTCGTGCGGGCGTTCGGTGTGACGCCCGGCCGCTATCGCGCGGGATAATGTGGATCACATCCGTTCTATAACGGCCCGCATTGGTCAGCTATTCATCGCGTGTGGCACGCTAGCTCGCGTCGATGAAATACGGACTTCAGCGCGAGCGGTCCGTCGCCGATCCATTCGGATCGCGCCTTGCTTTGGGAAAGCGATATGACACCCGCCTTGCAAATCCTTCCATCCCTGATCGTGGTTACGGCCGGCGTAAGCGTCGCCTTTCAGCAGATTTTGAATGCAAACTTGCGAGTCGAACTCGGCTCACCTTGGTGGGCGGGCTTTGTCAGCTACCTTGTCGGCATGATCGTCATGCTGGCCGTGGCAATGTTTGCTCCCGGGCCCAGGCCGAGCCTGTCCGCCATCAGCGGAAGTTCTTGGATTTCGTGGACAGGCGGCTTCTTCGGTGCTGTCTTCATCGGCATCGCGATTATCATGGTGCCGCGTCTTGGTGCGGCGACGGTACTTGCGCTGATTGTCGTCGGCCAAATGGTCGGTTCGATCGCGTTCGATCATTTTGGACTTTTGGGTCTGCAACAGCAGCCGGCAAATCTCGCAAGGCTGGCGGGAGCCGGGATGCTCATCTCCGGCGTGGTTCTGATCAGAATGTAAATGCGAATGCCGTGCACGAGGCTCGCACTGCAAAGGCATGGACCTCGTTGCCTGACGACGAAGGAGCGCCCTCAAATCCTCCGTCCGGTGCTGAAGCTGCCCTCAGGCGAGGGTAGGGCGCCCGGCTAAGGTATCTGTTTCCCGGACAATCGGGGAATGGACGCCGGACAAATTATCGAACATTGTTGCGAGGATCGCGGCGACTTCGGCTTTGGAAGCGACGTTCGTGTCCGAAGTGCGAGGCGCGCGATCCGTCATCGGCACCATGCCCGCAGAAGGCATGGCCAACCGGGTTGCGTGGAGAAACGATTTCGAGGAGGGGGCAGATATGCCGGGCGCACATTTACTGGATCGTTTGATCGGCGATGAGTATCCGAAATTCACCAACGACGCCGAGGTGCGCGCCTTCGAGCAAACCCCTTACCGCGACCGCATCGCGGCGGCGAGCACTTATGACGCGATTAAGCTCGGTGCGAGTCGCAATCCCGATGCGCCGGCCATTCAGTTTCTGGCTAACGCCGACCCAGCCGATCAGCCGCTTGTCATCAGCCATCGCGATTTTCTTGCCGGCGTGACTCGGGCCGCGAACATGTTTCACGCGCTCGGCGTCGGCGCGGGCGACGTGGTCAGCTTCATGCTGCCGCTTTTGCCCGAGGCTTTCATCACGCTGTTCGGCGTCGAGGCGGCGGGCATCGTCAATCCGATCAATCCGCTCCTCGAGCCGCATCAGATCGAGGAAATCCTCGAGGCCGCGCAGACCAAGGTTTTGGTGACCCTTGGCCCGATGCCGGGGACCGACATCTGGCAAAAGGTGCAGCAGGTGCGCGGCAAATTGAAGCACCTCAAGGCGATCGTGGTCGTGCATGGCGCCGCCGATCCCGCCAACGGGGTGCATTCGTTCAACGAACTCATGAAGGATCAACCATCCGACCGCCTTGTCAGCGGTCGGCCGATCTCTGCTCAGGACGTTGCTGCCTACTTCCACACCGGCGGCACCACCGGCACGCCGAAGTTGGTTCGTCATACGCATGAAAATCAGATTTATCAGGCTTGGGCGGTCAATCTCATTCTCAAGACCAAACCCGGCGGCAACCTGCTGTTCGGAATGCCGCTGTTTCATGTCGGCGGCTCGCTCACACAAGTCCTGACCACGCTTTCAGCCGGCGGCTGCCTTGTGGTTCTTTCGCCCGCCGGATGGCGCAATCCGGCGTCGGTGAAGAATATCTGGGCCCTTGTCGAACGCTTCAAACCCGAAGGACTCTCGAGCGTACCGACCGTTCTGGCGGCGGTGCTCGGCATTCCTCCCGGCAATGCCGATCTGTCGAGCCTGAGGTTCGCCGCCGGTGGAGGATCGGCAATCCCGGTCGCGGTCGGCAACGCGATTCAGCAGAAGTTCGGGCTTCCGGTACTGGAAGTCTACGGCATGACCGAGACGTCGAGCGTCCACACCATCGCCTTTCCCGACCAGCCGATCCGAATTGGTTCGGTTGGATTCCCGATGCCTTACGCGCGGGTTCGCATCGTCAAGCTCGATGCAGCCGGGCGGGCCATCGGTGATTGTGCCGTCGATGAGATCGGCGTTGTGGCAATGGCGGGGCCGGGTGTTTTCAGCGGCTATCTTAATGACGCGCACAACAAGGAAGCGTTCGTCGACGCCGGTTGGGTCAATTCGGGCGATCTCGGACGCCTCGACAAGGATGGGCTGCTTTGGATCACCGGCCGCGCCAAGGATTTGGTGATCCGTGGCGGCCACAATATCGATCCCGGTCCGATCGAGGACATCCTGTTCCAACATCCCGCGGTCAGCCTTGCCGCCGTCGTCGGCCAGCCCGATGCCTATGCCGGCGAACTGCCGGTCGGCTACGTTCAATTGAAGCCGGGCGCGAGCGTCGCTCCGGGCGAACTTGAGGCGTGGGCGCGGGAGCGAACGCCTGAACGTGCTGCTGTTCCGGTGCAGGTCATCGCGGTCGATCCGATGCCGCTTACCGGGGTCGGAAAAGTCTTCAAGCCGCAGCTCCGCTGGGATGCCGCCTCACGGGTTTTTGCTGGCGCTCTCGCGCCGATCCGCGAGCGCGGGATCGATTGCAAGGTCGAGGTGGGTGCGCATGGCAGTCACGGCAGCGTGGCCACGGTAACGCTTGCGCAAGTCCCGAACGATCAACGTGCCGCGCTCGCCGACGAGGTGCATCGCCTGCTCAATCCGTTCGTGATGCGTCATGAGGTGGCGTGGGATTAAGCTCGTGTGAGATCGACAATCGATTTGAATATCGGTTTCATGATGACGGACTGATCCCGCCGTGGTCGCTCGGGCGCGGGCCGCCTTTTCCGGCGACGGTTGGGATCGAGACAGTTTTCGCTCGGGGAAAACCCCGTGCGAACTCTGATCTCTTTCTGACGAGTGTCGATCTATTCGGAGTTCCCGACACAGATCCAATTCTTCCGCAGCGGGATGCCGGTTGCGGAATTCACGAAAATTATACCAGATATTTGGAAGACCCTCGGATTGCCCCGTCCGCCTCTCCTCGATTGTCGCGCCATATGCTAACCGGTTGGTTGGAGACTTGTACGTTAGCGTTTTGGTCGGGGGACCGATGGCCGTTCGCAGATTGTCGCAAGGACAGGCCGCCACGCGGGTAGCGCGTCTCCGTTGGCATGAGGAACGGTTGCTGCGGTGCGCCATCAGGATGGCCCGCATGGGCTATTGGGAATCGGAAAGCCCCGACGCGACTGATTTCTGGATATCGCCTGAACTCGCTGCCTTCTACGAATTCGAAACGGCGGATGGCTTCATCTCGATTGCCAAAGTGCGTGAATCTTATCTGCCCGAAAGCCGCGAGGTACTGGCTGCGCACTACGCGGCCTGCTGGGCCAGCGGGCAGTCCTACGCAGTGCAGACAAAGCTTCGCAGGTCCGACGGCAGTCTGCTCGATTGCGTGGTGCATGGTGAGCCCGAATTCGATGCACACGGTGAGGTGCGGCGCGTATCCGGCATGGTCCGGGACGTCACGGAAGAGACCTCCGCACTGCGGCGCTTGGCGGAGAGCGAGCAGCGGTTGGCCGATTTCGTCAGCACCGCCTCGGACTGGTGTTGGGAGAGCGACGCCTCCCATCGGCTGCTGCCCTATCCTCGCTTGCTTGCGGGTAACGATGCCCTTCAGACGGTGGCCGCCGGCGGGCGGACCCGGTGGGAACTGGCTTACGCACCGGAGGACGAGGAGGCTATGGCGCGGCATCGGGCCGACATGGAAGCCCATCGCCCATTTCGCGACTTCGCTTATACGCTGATCGGCCAGGATGGCTCGCGCATTAGTATCCGCACCAACGGCAAGCCGATCTTCGCCGACGACGGCACCTTTCTCGGCTATCGCGGCACATCCAATGACATCACCGAATTGAAGGCGGCAGAGGCCAAGCTCGACGAGCGCACACGGGCGCTGCGCGAGGCGCATCGGCTCGGCAAGATCGGGACCTGGAGCTATCGGCTCGACACCGGCCGTTCGGTCTGGGAGCCTGAGCTCTTTCACCTTCTCGGTCTCGATCCAGAAACATTCGAGCCGAGCCACGAAAACACCAAGTCCTACTTCATGGGCGACGACGCCGAGCGTTTCCTCGAATTGCAGAAACGGGTTCTCCGCACCTGCGGGACCGAGGCCATCGATCTGCGCATCCTGCACCCGGATGGTACGGTCCACGATCTCGCGATTACCTGCAAGGCGGACATCGCCCACGGCAAAGTCATCGGTATTTTCGGTACCGTGCAGGACGTCACCGAGCGTAAGGAGGCCGAGCGCAAGCTTGAACTACTTGCCTACAGCGACCCTTTGACCGGCCTTGCCAACCGTGCGCTGTTCAAGCGGCAGCTTGGCGACATGATCGAGGACTGTGCCATGGAAGGCCGCAGCGGCGCGCTGCTCCTCATCGACCTCGACCGCTTCAAAGAGGTCAACGATTCCCTCGGCCATGCCGCCGGTGATGAGTTGCTGATCCGGGTGGCGGCAACGCTGCGGCTGGAGTTGGGGCCGCAAGCCTTCATCGCCCGGCTCGGCGGCGACGAATTTGCCGTGCTGGTGGACGGGTGCGGCACATCCGACGCTGCGCTGACGGAGCTTGCCGATCGGATCATCGCCAAGCTGTCCGGCCCTGTCGATCTCACCGAGGGCGAGGCCTTCATCGGTGCCACGATCGGCATCGCCTGTCTGCCGGAGCACGGGCTCGCGGCCGAGACCGCCATGCGCAATGCGGACCTGGCGCTCTATATGGCCAAGGAGGCCGGCCGCGGCCGGGCGCAACTGTTCGAGCCGATCTATGCCCAGGCAGTCCAGCAGAAGCTCGATCTCGGTCGGCATCTACGCCACGCCGTGGAGGCCGGTACCCTTCAAGCTCATTACCAGCCGCAAGTGGACTTGCGGGCGGGGTGTGTCACCGGCTTTGAGGCTCTGCTGCGCTGGAGCCATCCCGAGCGCGGGCCGATTTCACCGGCGGAGTTCATCCCCATTGCCGAAAGCTCCGGACTCATCGTTGATCTTGGCCTGTGGGTGCTGCGCGAGGCCTGCCGGCAGGGCCGCGCCTGGCTGGATGCCGGGCTGCCGCAGCGATCCGTCTCGGTCAACGTCTCGCCCGCTCAGATATGGAGCACGGATTTTGAGACCGCAGTATCCACCGTGCTGGCGGAGACCGGTTTTCCGGCGGAGCTGCTCTGCCTGGAGCTGACTGAAAGTCTGTTCGTGGACCATACCGAACAGCGGACAAGTCACACGCTGATGGCGCTGTCCGCTCTGGGCGTTCGGTTGGCATTGGACGATTTCGGTTCGGGTTATTCCTCGCTCGGTTATCTGACACGTCTGCCGTTCGACCGGCTTAAGGTGGACCGGGCCTTCGTGGACGGCATTTCCAGTGCGCCGGCGAAGCGCAAGCTGCTGGGCGGCATCATCGCCCTGTCGCGCGGGTTGGGCATGACGGTGGTAGCGGAGGGAGCCGAACTGTCGGCTGAGGTGGACGTGCTCCGCGAGCTCGATTGCGATCTGGTGCAGGGCTTCGTCTTTTCCCAGCCCGTCGCCGCCGACAAGGCGCCGCTGGTGGCCACCCGCATCGAGCGCGAGGTGCGGTCGATACAACTTATTCGCCGTCAGGTAATTTGAAACTGAAGGTCATAGTGATCTTCGCGTGGGGCAAAATCGGAGCGGGCCATAGCCGTCTCACGAGTCCAGCCCGAGATGTTTCACAGTCGCGGGCATCTTCGGCAACGGCAAAGCGCTGATATCTCATGATCTGATGGGAGGACCGAGCGCCCGATCGCCGTAACCCATTAAAGCTATCAACGGAGATCGCACCAATTCCCGATCTTGGAATATACGCACGTACGCGGGGCCTGAAATCCACATCAAGCAGCACACATGCATCCAACGCTTGCGATAGAACCGTTCAACAGCGTAGTTGTTTCTGGTCGGAACTTGGATTGATTTTTCTCGGGGGTTAGGAGTGGACAGCGCACACGATCTCCATTTCGGAGATCTGGTTCTTGACGAAACGTGCCTGTTTGCGGTTCGCAATGGGAGAACGATTCAATTCACCAGAAATGAGCGTGCGCTCTTGCGCGCTCTCACCCGCAATCCGCATCGCCTGATGCGTCGCGGCCGTCTGCTCGACGAGATCGCATCGGAATCCGATGTCTCCGACCGCAATATCGATTTCCTTGTGAACCGGCTGCGGACAAAGCTCGGCGACAGCGCCAAGTCGCCAACATATATCGCAACGCAGTATGGCGAAGGTTACGTTTGGATCGGCGCACCGTCTCCGGGCAAGCCGATGGATGCGCTGCTCGCCATTCGCCCGACTTTTGGGCCGCAAGACCGTCGCATCGATCCGAGGGCGTCATTGCTGGTCGGAGAGCTGCGCGACATGATTGCGGCCGGCATTGACGTCGGTCACAACGTCGTCGTTGTCGAGAACGGGGGGCTCGCCGCCACCGACAAGCTGCGCCATGTCCTGCAGTTGAACTTCCACGTCGACAATGATCGCCTGAATTGCTCCGCTACTCTGCGGGACATGCCCTCGAAGCGCATCGTCAGGGCTTTCCGGCTTGACCTCGACACCGCGGATGCCACCTCGTTCACACGCGAGGCGATCCGGGTATCGAACGGCATCGTCGAGACGCTGCGGCAGGCTTTCACCGACGCCTCCACGGGTCTTGGCATTCCCGTCGACGAACCGCTTGAAATGCGGCTCCACAAGGCGTCGACCCTGCTGTCGGCCTCAAATCCGCAGTGGCTGGCCCGAGGCGAACAACTAAGCAAGGAGCGCGAGCAGGATCCTCTCAATCCGGACATTGCCCTGCAATGGTGCATGCACCTGTTCGCGCGTCTTGTCATGACTGGTCCGTCCGGCGCGTTGAGCTTGGAGGAACGCGACTGCATCGAAGACGAGATCGAGGCGATCGCACTGGGGTTGCTGCCCGCCATCGAGGGCACTCCGCTATTGATGCTGACCTGCGCCAAGCTGTTGTACTTCATCAACCGGGGTCATCTTGAGCTGGCGGAGGATATCGTAGAGCGCGCGTGCGCTCGAACCGAAGACTATGCCGTCGCTTTACCCATTATGGGACAACTGCGCTACGCACGTGGTCGCTTCGATGAAGCTGTCGGAGTTTTTGATCGCGGCATTGCAATGGCCGAACTAGGTGCCGCGTTTCATTTACATATGAGAGTCCTGAAGTGCATTGCCTTGCTGGCTGCTGGCGATCGCACCGCACTTGATGCGGCGGCCGTTGATATCACCAACATAGGCCCGCAATGTCCGCCGGACATTGCATTGATGATTGGTTGGACAATCGCGGCGGCGGATCGGGCATTGCCGGCGTCGTTGGAGCAAGCGCTTGCCGCGCTGGGCCCCGCAGGGGCAAGCCATGCGGTCGAATATCTCTACTTCACGTCGGCGCGTCATCTCATCTCGAAGCAGGCGCGCACCAACGTCATGCGTGGTCTGATCGCACATGTGACGCGGTTGTATGGTGGGCACGTCGTTCCCGGACTTGTTCTGAGGGGTATCGGTCTGGTCGCCGCAGCCTGAACACTGTTGCCTGGAAGCCTCATCGTCGCATCGAAGTGTTGCGCGCATGGCCCGGCAGAGGCTGTCCGCTGATGCTCAAATATTAGGCAAACAATTGCCTGCTACCCATGACCGAGGTCGATGGTCAGTTCTACTGGCAGTTCGGGGTCTATCGTGGGTGCATAATGCAGCAGCAGTTTCAGCAGTCGTGGGCGGCGCGTCGGCGTAGCCTTCTCTCCGGCACGGCTTTCGCCGCCATCATGCTCGCGGGTGCCGCGGGGCAATCGGACAGTGCGTTGGCAGCCTGCACCTTTTCGGATGCAAATACGTTTTCCTGTGGCTCGATGGTGACGACGCCCGCGGACTTGGTGCCCATTACCGCCAATGGAGTGACGACAGGCACCGTCGAAGCCGGCGCGACGGTCAGCGGAGAGGGGCTCAGCGTTTCAACGGCAGGCGGCTCCTTCATCATCGTCAACAACGGCACAGTGACCGGAACCACCGCGGGCTTCAACCTCCTGGCCCTGCAGCCTCAGGGAGGAGATATCACCTATTTGGGCAATGGCAGCGCCACCGGTGGCGCTGGTCTCAATATTCGCACCACGTCCGGCACCATCGCCGTCGGGACGGCCGGTACGCCTGTGGCGCCGACCTTTTCGGGTGGCTATGGTCTTATGGCCCAATCGGACACCGGCCCGATCTCGGTCTTTCTGAACGGCGGCAGCGTGACCAGCTTCGGCGTCGGCGGTCTGGGTATGGTGAGCGGCGGAAACATCTCCGCCACGCTGACAGGCAGCACCTCCATCACGAATGCCGGCCCGGTCGGATCTAGCATCGGCATTGGTGTGGGGGCGCCCAATGGCTCACAGGGCGGGCAGAGCGTCACGTCAGACGCCAACATCGGCAGCGCCGCCGGCAGGTTCCAGTACGGCATCGCCGCCTTCGGAGCAGGGTCAGGCAACGTCGCCTTGTCCCAGACCGGCGGGGCGATTTATGCGGTTGACGGCGGCCTGGCAGTATTGGACCTCGGAGGCACGGGCACGGCATCCGTCGATACCAGCGCAGGCAGTTCGATCTCCGTGAATGGCACCACGGCCACGAGCGCGGGTATCCAGGCCACGGCTACGGGTGACGTCACCGTCAGGGCCGCCGGTGCGATCAGCGGAGGCGCGAGCGGTATCTCGGCCACCAGCAAGACCGGAGGGGCCAACGTCACCGCCACCGGCACGATCAGCGACACTGGGTACGGGATCGCGGCCGCAGGCTTCGGCCGGGCCAATGTCGCGGTCTCCGGCACGATCAGTGCGTCGTCAATAGGCGTCCAGGCGGCTGGCGATGACAGCACGGTCACGGCAGAAGGGAAAATTACCGCTGGTGGCGTTGGTATTCTCGCCGGAGGCTCGACCGCCCACAAAGCGCATGTCTCGGTGGGCAGCGGCACGGTGGTGCAAGGTACGGGCCTGGTGGGCGTGTGGGTTAACTCTGGTAGCAGTCGCATCGACAACGACGGCGCGATCGTCGGCGGCCTGTTCGGCGGTGTCGCATCCTCTGCCGGCAGCACGACGGTCAATAACGCCGGCAGCATCACCAGCACCGGCGGTATTGCGGTGAACTTCCACTTCGCCGCGCCTACCACCAACAACGTTTTGATCATGAGCGGACCGAGCGCGACGCTGACCGGCCAGGCGATAGGCAGCGGCACGGATACCTTCCGCTTCGCCGGCTCCGGCTCCAACAGCTTCGATGTCGGCCAGATCGACACCGGCTGGGTGCTGCTCGACAAGGCCGGCTCGTCCAACTGGTCGCTCACCGGGACATCGACCTATACCGGACCAGTGACGGTTTCGGATGGCACGCTGTCGGTGGACGGCAATCTCAACTCGATGTCGGGCGCGACCGTCACCGGCGGCCAGTTCGTCGTGAACAGCGATCTCACCTGGGCGTCCGGCGTCACGGTCACCGGCGGCCGGCTTTCGGTGAACGGGACGCTCCACGGGCCAGTCAACGTTGCCTCCGGCGGCACGCTGGGTGGCAGCGGCACGATCGACGGCAGTGCCGCGGTTGACGGGACGCTCTCGGCGGGCAACTCGCCGGGCACGCTGACGATCAAGAATGACTTGACGCTGAACGGCGGCTCGACCTCGGTGTTCGAACTCAACACGCCAGGCGTGGTCGGCGGCACGGGTGCGGGCGGCAACGATCTGGTCAAGGTCGGCAACAATTTGACGCTCGGCGGCACACTCGACGCGCGCGTTGCGGCGGCGGGATTCTACCGGCTGTTCACCTATGGCGGTACGCTGTCGGGTTCGTTCGCCACCAGCACGGTGACGGGCACTGGCGGCTTTGCGCCGGCGGCGGGCGCTCCGGATGTCCAGACCAGTATCGCGAACCAGGTCAACCTGTCGGTGCTCGGCGCAGGGCAGACGATGCAGTTCTGGGACGGCGTCGATATGACGGGCAACGGCACTGTGGACGGCGGCGCCGGCACCTGGAGCGCGGCCGGAACCAACTGGACCGGCGCGCCCGGCCATGCCGAGATCAACGGCACCTGGGGCGGCTCGGTCGGTGTTTTCGCCGGAGCGGCCGGTGGTGCCGTGACGCTCAACGGTACGCGAGGCTTCGATACGCTGCAATTCTCGAGCAATGGTTACACGCTCAGCGGCGGTTCACTGGCGCTGTCACCAGCTACCGGCACCGCAGCAACACTCAACGTCGATAGCGGCATGACGGCCACCGTCGCGTCGACGATCGTCGACGGGACCGCAAACAGCCTGAAAAAGGCCGGTAGCGGCACGCTCGTTCTGACAGCCACGAACACCTACACCGGCGGCACGCAGCTCGTTGGCGGCACGCTATCGGTGTCGAACGAGGGCAATCTCGGCGCAGCATCGGGCATGCTCACCTTTGACGGCGGCACACTGCAAAATACAGCGGCCCTCTCAAACGCGCGCAATGTCACGCTGCTCGCCGGTGGCGGCACGCTCCAGACCGATGCCGGCCTGACGCTGGCCGGCGCGATCACCGGCGGCGGCACACTGACAAAGACCGGCGTTGGATCGCTGACGCTGTCCGGCGTCAACAGCTACGGCAATACGTTCGTTGCTAGTGGTGTGTTGATCGGCAATGCAAATTCGATCGCGGGCGGTCTCGTCAACAACGCGACGGTGGTGTTCGATCAGGGTGGCGATGGCGTCTTCGCCGGCGCGATCGGCGGTTCGGGCACGATGGTCAAGCAGGGCGCGGGCAAGCTGACGCTGACCGGCTTCTCGGCGCTCAACTGGTCGATCGCGGCCGGCGGGCTTTCCACGGCCGCCGAGCGATTCCTTGGCAATGCCGATATCGGTTCGGGTGCATCGCTTACGTTCGAACAGAGCGCTAATGCGACGTATGGCGGCGTGCTCACCGGAACGGGGCAGATCACCAAGACTGGCGCGGGCGTGCTCGTTTATGACGGCGATGGCTCAAGTTTTGTCGGCACGACCGAGATCGCTGCGGGCAAGCTGATTGTCGGCTCGGATGCCACGCACGCCAATGCCGTGCTCGGCGGCGCGTTCGACGTTGCTGCCGGTGCCGTGCTTGGTGGCTACGGCACGGTCGGCAACACCATCGTCAGCGGTGGCACACTGTCGCCGGGCAATTCGATCGGCACGCTGACGGTTGCCGGCAACTTGGTGATGTCGGCGGCCTCGACCTATATGGTCGAAGTATCCGGCGCCAGCGCCGACAAGACCGTTGTTACAGGCACCGCCACGCTCGGCGGCAAGGTTGTGGTCGATCCGCTGGCGCGGCTGCCGATGACGACGACCTATACGATCATGACGGCGGGCACGCGGAGCGGCACCTTCTTCGGCGTGGATTTTCTCACTGCAACCAATTTCGCGCGCAATCCGAGGCTGGCCTATGTCGGCAACGACGTGCTGCTGACGCTCGATCCCGGCCTGCTATCGCCGATCTTGCCAAGCTATGCCAACGTCAACCAGAGGAACGTTGCGGCAGGAATCGATAATGCACTGCTCGGCGGCGCGACGCTGCCGAATGGCTTCAACGCTCTGTTCGCGCTGTCGGGTGATCCTCTGCTCAAGGCACTGTCGTTGGCTTCCGGCGAGATTGCGACCACCGCGTCGCAGGCGGCGTTCGATGCGCAGAGCCAGTTCCTCAACACGCTGACTGATCCGTTCACGCCGGGCGGGCAGGGCGCGGCCGGATCGTCTGCCACGTCGCAAGCACCGCTCGGCTATGCCGCGGCAAAGCAACG
>Ga0209952_1003000_pt1 | contig 12126 bp, 14 predicted proteins | sample ThiBiot_750_biof_2_FD_183951 | JGI IMG/M metagenome (GOLD analysis project Ga0209952, IMG submission 183951) | Wastewater bioreactor microbial communities from Cape Town, South Africa - Thiocy_cont_750_biof (SPAdes) | ecosystem: Engineered > Bioreactor > Thiocyanate-remediating >...
TGGTTTTTTTTTCTTAATTTCTGTTTATTCGATTGAGTGTCTATATTGTTTAGACCCCAACATCAATGACAATGATTCCACCAAAACCCAAAGATTCTCAAAAAGACAAGCAACAAGACGAAGAAGAAGAAGAAGAAAAAGAAAAAAAGGATAGTTTACCGAAAAAGAGTTCAGCGAGTGCAGATCCATCTCATACAGTTCGAACATCAAGTCGAGATCAAAAATTAGACAAACATCGTTATCACAATCAATCGTTGATCAATCCACAAAAGACTCTCGTGAAAACTTCAACAATTTCTCCATTAGCATCGATTGTTTTCCCACGAAAAATTCGTTTGACATCGATTGAACTTCTTCGTCAATCGATAAACGACGATTGCGATCAAGATCTACTGAGTCTCATTCGAAATTTTGTCTACGTCGGAACAATCGATGGGCAAACATCGTTGATTCAACATGACACACAACTCTATCTAGTTCATACGAGACATTTATCACAAGAATTATTTTATCAGTTAGCTGTTTTTCATTTTGGAAACATGGGAACGATTAAATTAACGCCACATCCACCACAAATTCAAGTCTGTTTCAAAGAATTCAATTGAAAAAGAGAACAAAGAATGTTTTTTTTTTGTTGTAGGAACTTCTTCGTCTCGAAACAGAAAACGAAGAAATCATTGAATTTGTGACTGATCTTTTAAAAGAACGTCGTGAAATGTTAGAAGATTACTTTTCGTTATGTATTTCATCCGAAGATCCAATATGTTTACAAACATTGCCGATTCTTCTCGATACTTATGTGCCAAATCTTGATTATTTACCACAATTTCTTCTTCGTCTATCGAAACAAGTCAATTGGACAGATGAACGAGAATGTTTTCGAACGTTTGCTGATGAACTATCGAAATTCTATTCGTATCGAATGAATATCTATTCGGAAGAAGACGGAGATTCCGAAGAAAAACAACATTGGGCCATTGAACATTTACTCTATCATGCGTTTAAAACGATGCTTTTGCCATCGAAATATTTACGCCAAGCGTTTGTCAAATTGACTGAAGTTCAACAATTGTATAAAGTTTTCGAACGATGTTAAATTTTCAACAGATTTTTATTTAATAAAAGCAGAAGACGAGACTATTTTGTACAAAAAAAAATGAAAATCGATTTGTTTGTCTTGACAGTTGAAAGATAATAATTTGTACGTGATATTCGAAACATTCTTCTGCACACGTTGTTTTCTTATCATTGAATAGATTTGTATGAAGAGGTTAAATTCAAATAATGAGCGTAGATAAAACAACGTTGACTGATCGACGAGAAATTCTTGTTTCTCCTTTACTCAAACAGTTTCAACTATTAACAATCTCGTTTGAGAATATTAATTATCGAATAAAATCATCGTCATTTTGGAATTCAATTCCAACGAAACAAATTCTTGACGATGTTTCAGGAAGATTTCCTCCGGGAATGAATGCAATTCTTGGTTTATATTCAAATCTTTTTCTGAAAATCTTATTATTTTTTTGTTTTGTTTTTTCAAGGTCCAACTGGTTGTGGAAAGTCAACTCTTTTAGATATTCTTGCTGATCGAAAGAGTCACGAAGGATTATCAGGAAATGTTTATGTTTGCGGACAATCTCGTCCGAATAACTTCAAATATGTGATTGGTTATGTCATTCAAGAAGGTAAAAGTCAATTCAGATTTTGTTTCTCTTTTAAATTTGATAATAAAACAAAAACTGTAGATATCATCAGTGAAAGTTTAACTGTCCGAGAGAATCTGATGTTTTCAGCGAATATTCGTTTGTGTCGATCGATAAAATGTTGTGAACGAATCGAACGTGTGAATGAAGTGATCACTGAATTAGATCTTGAATCGTGTGCTGATACGTTAATTGGCACGGATTTTATTCGAGGTGTTTCCGGTGGAGAAAAAAAACGAACAAGTATCGGCATGGAATTAGTTCTTCGACCGAATATTCTCTTTCTCGATGAACCAACAACTGGTAATCAGTAGTTAGTTCTTTTTTCGTTTTATTTCTTGAATTTTATTTGAAAAAAACAGGACTTGATGCATCAACAGCGCAGAATGTGATGAGTTGTTTACATCGTTTATCCAAAGAAGGACGTAAGTGAGATGATTTGAAGAAAAACAAAACATTTTGTCAATTCATACAAACAGGAACAATCATATTTTCGATTCATCAGCCTCGTTATTCGATTTTTAAATTATTTGATAAGATTTTATTCTTATGCAACGGTCGAAATATTTATCTCGGTTGTCAAAATGATGTTCTACCGTATTTCAATTCTCTTGGTTATCAATGTGAAGAACACGATAATCCAGCCGATTTCGTTCTTGATATTCTCATTCAATCGACAAATAATAATACGTTGCATCAAATTCAAAAATCGTTGTCAAATCCAATTGAAAATTCGATTTCGAATGAAAATCATTTCGAAATTGAACATCGATCATTTCCAACCTTTCGACATCAATTTGTTTATGTTGCCAAACGAACATTTCGTAATGTTCTACGAAATCGTTCGTTATTCGCTTCTCAAATGTTAAGCGTGATCATCTATGGTCTATTTACGGGTTTAATTTTTAATAAATTAGAAAAAACAGTTGATCCAGGTGTTTACAATCGGTTTGGTTCGATATTTTTTATCATATCTTGTCAAGTTCTCGGTTCGATGAGTGCATTAGAACCATTGATCAAAGAACGAGCACTTTTCATTCATGTAAATAAATAAAATCTACGTATTTTCCGTTTGAGAAAAATGAACTGATTTGAAATTGTAGGAGAATTCAAGTGGTTACTATCGTGTATCAAGTTTCTATCTGATTGATCTTCCATTAGTACATATTCTCCCGTCGATAATTTATACAATTTTAACTTATTTTCTAACTGATCTTCGTCGATCATTGAAACATTTTCTCATGTTTTTCCTAACAAATTTAATCGCAAAAATCTTTGGCTCATCGATGTGTTATTTTTTTGCTGCGAGTACATCGACATTCGGTAAGAAACGAACAAACGAACAATTTCCGAATGAATATTTTCTATTTCGAAGGTGTTGCTCTTGTATTCGTCATTTGTGGTTACGTGTGCATGATGCTTTTCAGTGGATTTCTAATTGACATTCAAAGTATAACAATGTATTTGCGTTGGATTCAATGGATAAGTGTGTTTCGATATGCATCGAATATTTTAGCGATCAATGAATTTAAAAATTTGACTTTATGTTTTTCACCGACGGATGATTTTTGTTTGACAAAAGGTGAAGAAATTCTCGAACGTCGTCATATTTCTTATTCGACACATTGGGATTTGTGGAGTAATTTTGTAGCTTTAATTCTAATAACTTGTTCGTTTTTTCTTTTGGCTTTTATTCAATTAATAAGAATTAAGAAATTTCGATAACCAAATAAACGAAGAAAACGAAGATTTCAAAAAAAAAAACGAGGCAATGCAAAGACATGTTGTTGATATGAGACGTCAGGTAAAAATTTATTCGCGGAATTTTGTTTTTCTGTTGACAGTAATTCACTCACGACTGAATGTCACATGTCGCTAACAAAAAGCAAAAGAATATTTTGTCTTTCTTTTAAATTCTTTTCGCAGAAACAGTTTCGATTTTTCTTTCATTGATTTAACAACCGACGATCAAAGCAAATCTCATGGCAAGTTTTTCCTCGGTAATTCATTTCATTTGGTTAGATACTAATGTCAACAGTAGTTCAAATAAAGAACTTCTAACGAAGATGCAGCAACTTAATGCTAGCACAATTGGTTTTACTGATAAAGGAGAATGTCAACGATTTATTGAGCGTGGATCAGAATCAGAAAACAAACGATGTATTTTAATTGTAAGTGGCAGTTTAGGTAAAGAGTTAGTACCTGACATACATAGTTGTGACAATCTTATATCAATTTATGTCTACTGTGGAAATATCGAGTTTCATAGACAATGGGCTAACAAATATTATAAAGTAACATATCATTTTATGTGAGTTTCGTTTTGTTTTTTGAATTGTTTATATTTAGGCCACGGTTCTTAACAAACCAGAGGAACTTTTGGAAAAACTTCAAGCCGACAAACAAAGATTTCACGGTGAATAGAAGCGTTTTATTGATTAATCTTCATACATGTTTCTTTTTCTCTATATTTCAATAAATCAATAAATCCGCATCTCTGATTAGGTCTCATTAGGAGACTACGCAGTTCACATTCTATATTCACATCTTCATTGTTCAACAAGGTGAAAATGAGTTTCCTTGAAAATTGTTTTTCTCAGTGACGTATTTCCTCTTCTATTTGTTTAACAAAAAAAATAGAAGAAGCATCAATAATCCAAAACTTTGCATGTGTCTGTATATTTTTACTATAAATATATAAATAAAGAAGCAAAGAAGAAGAAGAAAAAAGAAGAAGAAGAATTTCGATGGTGATGAGTTAAACTAAAATGTCGGTTGCATTCGTTGTTAATTGTTGTTCAATAACATTGGCAATATTTTCATTTGATTTAAAATCATTAACTAAATCTTTGGATAGAGCAGGTATATAACCCGAATTTTTCAAAAATGGAATAATAATTAAACATAAAATCGTACTTAGAAGAGTGAAAGTCGTAAACAGCCAAAATAACAATCGATCCATGATAATTGCCATTAATTTCCATTCGTTAACAATTTCATTTCGATCTTCTTCGAGTTTTTGCTTTTGAATTAAATGTTTGAGATGTCTTTCCAGGAGAAACATATTCGAATTGAATAATTGCGAATGTGAACAAGGATTTGCTAGAATTGTTGTTGTTGATACCGGTGACACAGAATAAGATTGTTCAGGAATAAGAACGATCGGCTGAACATGTCGAGACCGATTTGTATGATTCGATTGATGTGAATGTCTCAGCTGACGAATTTCACCATTACCAATCGATGTTTTCGGAAGAAATTCTCGAACTAATTCTTGATCATCGATTTCATTTGATTCGTCATCATTTCCCGATGTATTTCGACGTTTCACTTCTACAAAAAAAAACACACACCCTCAAGTTTTCTGTCAATTTTCATTAGACAAATAAACGAACTGAATTTTTTCTTGAGATTAGTCGAATTTGTCTTTTGATTGTAAATTAAATTTTGATTGTTTTTTTCTGAATCATTAGTTTTCTTTGCAAAACATTGATAAACTTGATCAGTTTCAATGAGATGATGTTCACGTGCATAAATCTCAACAATTTTTCTCATTCCAATAATCGGTGCAACACATCTTACTAACGAATATTTAAATGAATATGGAATTGGAATAACAACAGGTCCTGAATGATGTAACTGAAGGACATAAACAGTTAAAACAATCGACATCGATGTCAATGCCATGACGATCGTCAAATAGATTTCAATCAAAGGAACCATTTCACTTGTGGCTGGCATTGATTCAGCAATTAATAACATGAACACGGAAAAGGCAAGTAAAACAGTTATACCAAGTGTGATCTTTTCACCTGAATCAGGTGGAAGCCAAAAGCCAAGTAAAGAAAGAATGGATAACCATATACAAGGAAATATTATATTAAATAAATAATATAATATACGTCGACGGATATGAACTAGAACAACAATAGAAAACGAATGTTAGTTTCATCGATTGAAATCAAATTTGTGTTTTACCATAAATAGTAACATCGGGATAGTAAATTCCTGGGCAACATGGATAAGTAACATCGTTTCGTTTAATAGTAATATTAACAATATGCCATTCGCCCGAACGAATATAATTTGTCATATCAACATTATCACGTCGTTTTGTTAGATTAACTTGAGCAGCATCGTATGTCCAAGAACCGAACTTTAATTTACATAATTGATCTATTGTTAACAAAACAAAAAAAAACAATAAATCTAATAGATATTTTCATTAGTTTACCATCGAAAGGAAAAAATGTGACATCAATTTTACATGATGATCGAAATTTGGCTGGTGGTGGCCAAAAAACATGTCCATTATTTTCAACCATCGCTTTACTTTGATAATAGCCTTGAGTATAATCATCAGCTGAATTGTATAAAACAATATCAGGCAACCAAATCTTTGAACATGGCAAACGAAGTGTTGTTAAACCATTGAAATCCGATGCATTCCAAACTAAACGTTGATCATACCATTCCTATGTGTTTCCGACATGCAAACAAAATGATTCGTCTTATTTTTTATTCGAATATCAAACCTGTTCAAGCCAAATATTCGTTGTTAAAACTTGATTTTTCTCGTCCTAAGAAATGAATATAATTAACATTGAATAAAAGTCAAGGTAAATTATTCAATTAGAAACAAAAGGAAATCAATGTCTTCTTCGTCTCGTTTCTTGTTCAATGTTGTCTAGTTGCGAAACAATCTGAAATTAATTTTCGGTCGAATAAATCAATGTTTTCGCCTCAAGCAACGACTGAAGTCTCAAGTTGTGTTGATGTCAAACTGCTTTTCTATGTCAATCAAAATCAAAATTAAGTTTTTTTCCCTATTCAATTATCGTTTTATCTTTCTGTTTGTCAATCTCAACAAAAAAGAAAAGAATTTTTTTTGGTCAAACTTGTCCAGTTTCGGTTGATTGGTCTATCGATTTTCTCAATTGAATCAAAATTCAACGTACCATATCACTGAGTTGAGTCAGTGCGATTCCAAATGCCACACTGACTGTATTCGATGCATTGTAAACAGGCCGTGCCGATGGATCATAGTTTCTTAGTAACTGTGCCATTAGACGTTGTTCATCAGGTATCGAATCAGAATCATTGAATGCTAAATGATAGTACGGATTATGATAATAATTTAATAATGGCGGAGAATTTTGGTGATTCGATGGAGACGAATAAATCTGTTGTTCTTTATTGGGTAATGTCAGACTCGTGAACATTAATTGACATGACAACTCGCTAATACTCGACAAAAGAAAGAATAAGATGAAATACATTCGAATTCTTTTGTTTTGTTTTGTTTAATTTGTAATGATGATTAGATGAAAACGATTGTTAGTTTAATATTCAAAAGTCATTCAGTTAGATTCTATTAACGCTATTTCATGTCGAGAGAAGAGACAAATGGATTTGCTCTTATCGTAAGACGAAACAAGAAAGAGAAGAAAATAGAGAATCAACAAAATCTATACTTATCTTTAGCATAAGAGAAAAAGGAATGATACTTTACTTCTCTTCATGCAACAATATCGAAATAACTAACTCTTGACAATTAATTTCATCGTTTTTATTTTTATTTTCGAAAAACAAACCAATTCAACGTACCAAAATCATACCAAAGATTGAGATCCGACGGGAGCCATGCATTTCCCCAATGGCCTACTCCTTGCGATTGACCGCCGCCGAATCCTCCCGAACTCGAGCCAAGTGTTCGTTGTGACGAATAATGTCCACCGCCTGATTTACACTCGGCCTTATCGAAAAGCACGAGATACAATTTTAGAAAAACCAAACAAATCGTTGATGTTTGATGAAACATGTTAAGTGATCGAACGTCATCTTTCAATGTAATATGACGAGAGAAAAAAAAAGAATTTATCTGAAATAAACGATGAGATATTCAGTGTATTTACTGCTAGAGGCTATAATCTATATCGTGCTCGGGTTTTTCCTTTTTTTTTTATATATATAATTCCTATTTGCACGAGTTTAATGACAAGATACATAGGAACTAGAAGGAATGTGAAACATGCGATACAATTCTGTGTACTTTGAATTATTCAAATGATTTGAAAATCTTCTGTCAAGTCCTATTAATCGAAATTGCTAATCAATGAACAAACTAATCAGTTTACATTTTCTTTTTCGAAAGAAAAAAAAAGAGCGTCGTCGTTGTTTTTTTTTCTTCTCTTCGAAATAACAACGAAAATATTTAATTATCAACAAATCGAAATGAAATTATCGAGAGAATTTTCTTTTCATAGTTAATAGTGACATTGTTACAAAAATAATCTTCTGTCTCCTCACAACAATAACAAAAAAGAAAGAAAGACAAAGTTAATACTGTCATTGAGTTCAATGAAAATTAAAAACTTACGATAGATTATTATTTTTCGGTTGAATTGGGAAAAAGAAAACTATTCGAACTGGTTCGAAAGAAGAAAACCTAAGCTGAAAGAATAATGATTCTTTTGTATTGCATCGAGATTGAACAAGTAACAGAATAAAAAAAAAGGAGGGACAACGAACGAGAGAGAAAGCGAGAGGAAACAGTTAGTTAGATCGGATCAGTCGTGTTCTATTTTTTTTTCTTCTTCATCATCATCATCATCTTCTTCTTTTGTTCTTTGCTTTGGGTATGATCAATTTGTCATTTCAACTGACATCGACAGGCGGCAATAAAATTCCAATGAATTTAATCTCTTCACGATGAAGAAACAGCTTCGTTCCTTCAAATTAATCTCCTATCTAATAGAAAAGACATCTTTCATTCTCGACAAAAGTAATTTAACTTTACAACAATTTTCTCATCTGTCCCCGACGATTATTTCAACAAAACAAATTCAATAAAAAGAAACTTGATTTTAGTGAATGATTTTTGCACATGTTTTTCACCCACACCTATTGCATTTTCAATAGAAACGGAAACATAATACTCGCTGTATCCTTCCGATATTTTTAGTTCAATAGACGTTATTCAATTCGAAGAGCCCATTTGTTTCCCTATCAGCACATTCATTTTTTTGATTTCAAAAGAAAAAAACCTGACGATTAGTTTCTTTTTTTTCTCTTTCGACTATTTTTAACTTGACGAGTATCGAGTCAATTGAAAACAAATTTGTCTCATTTGAATAAAATCTTTTTTTTTTCTGTTGTATTTGAGTTAATCAGATTAAAATAAATTCGATTTCTTGTTGTATAAGATGATGTAGATGCACTCGAATGAAGTGTCGATATACACACATGTATTCTGTTTCATAAACAACAACGACCATCAATTTGATTGCCAAGGTCAACAGATGTTTTCTGTCATTTTATGTTCGATTTTAACAAGATATATTTTCACTATAAAACTTGTTTAATAGAATGGCAATGTGTTTTGTTTTTGTTGAGAATTTCTAGACTGATTGGTTTTATTCTCAGTTTAATCAACGAAGAAGACAATCGATGAAATCTCTCGTCGATTTTCGTTCTATTTGTTCGAATTCATCCGACGAGAAATAATTTCGTCGAAGCAAAAAAAGAACTCAGAATTTATCAATAAGATTGTTCTTTTTTTTTGTCACTGGTAATTTCACTGTTGATAACGCTATTTAAGAAAAGGTATTCACCTTTCTACTCTCTTCAATTTACTTAAAAAGGCTATTTTAAATTGACTTCCTCTGATAAGTTTCTACTTTTTACACAGTTCAAATGTTTAAACATTGCAGTAGGTTTTTTTTCTCTATTTTTAAAGTACCTTGACTTTGCATGAAATAAAATCTGTCTACATGGAAATCATATAAAATTCAAAATGATGTAATCATTTAAATATATATTTAGAAAGATTTCTCGTGCATTTTCTATGAAAATCGCATCGATTGTAAAAACGTTTTGTTATTATTTGTCTTGCGAAGACGAAAGACAACATTGATGTTGAATACGAATCATAATCGGTTAAGTAAATAGAATTTCGAATGAAAATGTATTGTTGAACACGAAACCTTGTCTAAATTGATTGTTAAAACAACAAAAGAAAAGTGATTCATTGAAATCGTATTCTTTTCTATGACAAATAACTTTTTTTTTCGTTAATTTATGAAGAAAACAAGAAGAAGAAAAAATACCGAAGGCAAAAAGAAGAAGAAGAAGAAGAAGAATACTATTCTATCTCGAAATCGAAAAAAAAATGAAATAATCTTTTTTGTTGTTTTTTTTCGTATATAAATAAGAAGTTATTCATTTGAATTGGGTCTACATCGATGTGAATAGGTTTTATATGGTTGCGTATTCGTTGAATCTTTGAGAATAAATTGAAGTAATCTTGTTTTTCGTAACGTTTGCAACGGTGTTTCGACTTTTTCGCCTTGAATTTGTTCGCGTGATGAAGATTTTCGAATCGAATGTTTTAATAACGTCTGTAAATGTTCTAATTCTTCAAGAATAATTTCCATTCGTCGATTGATAATTTCTAATTCTCTAGTATTCGCTCGAGATGTATTTAAACGTGCATGTTCACGTGCGAGAACGCCGAATTCTTGTCGAAGTTGTTTAATTCTCGAGTAACATTGTTTATCCGAGAAGTTCGCTGATTGTGGTCGACGAGATGCTGAACGTGGTCGTCGATTTGAGTTGTTTGCTTGTCGACGAACAGGTCGAACAGGCGATGCTGATGAAGGACGATTCGTTGATGAAGTTTTATTATAATGATCGAGATAAAGTAACGTATGAGGAGATAAATCACCTTTCAAATGCGGTTGAATTTCAGCGTATTCTTTTGATGACAAACACAGTTGATGATTGTGATTCTTTAACATCGCAATTACCTTTATTAAAAAGAAAAATCATTGTTGATTGTGTTTAATTTGAATAAATGCGTGTCTTTTTTTTAGTTGACTTACATTCTGTAGATTTGACTTGACGTTGTGACTTGGATTTGTTGACGCTCCAAGGATAAATGGAACGGTATTCATATCTAAATGATAATGTCTGCCATCGGGATTTGCTGCTGCTGTTGTTTCAGTTTCGAAACTTCTATTAGGTTGACTTGAACGTTTTTTCTTTCGATTTGAACGAATTTTTCGAGGTTTCTGTTGATTGATCAAATTCAAATTTGTGTTATATTCATCTAAAGAAATACGAGTTCTATTTGAATTGAACATTAAAAATGAATTTGTACTTTGAAGATCACCGTTAAATGGTCGAGGACGATGAATATTACTTGTTAATTCACGAAGATTAAGTTCAGCTCTCTAAACAAAAAACAAATGAAATTCGAGATGAAAATGAATCATTTGTCAAATACTTCTCGTTCGCTTTCTAAATTTTTAATTCTCAACGATAAAGATTGTAAAGCAGTTAGCAATTGATCTCGATTCGATTCAGGTAAAGTGACTTTTCTCGACAAAGAATTCGATGGTCTCAACGGTTGATAATTGGAATTAATAAATGGTTTATGTGTTGGATATTCGTAAAATGATAATTGAGAATTATATTCAACTGTATTCATCGCTGTTGTATCTTTCGAATCCCACATATTGATTTCACAAAAACAAAAACCAAAAAGAAGAAGAATAAGAGAAAAGAATCTTAGCGGTCTGTTCTCTCTTGACTATAAATTTAGTATGGTTGCATGCAACACTACAACTACCTTGCTTTCTTCTCCTCTTTCCTTCTTTCACTTTTTTTTTCTCCTTTTCCCGTGCGACAAGAGAAGAAGTTGTTGTCAAGACGACAATCAGCCGTCATCTTTTTTTCTTTTTCTTCTCTTCTGCTGTCAGCCAGCACGTCATTACAATTAAATGTGTTGTAGAAAAAAAAAGGCAAGATGTTGAACAACTGCTGTTGGCGGTTGATGCGGTTGTATTCTTTTTTTTCTTTTTATTTCTCAAGTGTTCTCTGATAAATAAACCTTTGTAGACCAATTGTAAAGTATGCATAAGAAGACATCCACTTAAATCTTACATCGATGCATTGCAAAATATATAAAGACAAATAAAATTATTTCTTTTCTTTTTTTCTCGTCTTATTTTAATCAATCATATATAAACAAAATTCGTTCGCCGGATTTCAGCAACGAAGAAAATCAATTCGATTCGATAGGAACTGTTTTCTGGATAGAATTTCAGCTTCTCCTCCTGTTGTTTTCTTATTGAATCAATTAATAATAATTCTCTCGAAATACTTAGTTACAGTTATACTTCAAATTAGAGCGACATCTTATTATTAAACAATATTTTCAATAATTAAAAATAATAAAATTCTTTTGATTTTCATAAATAAAATAGTAACGTTGCATATTGCGTCTAAATGAATAAATAAATAGTGAAACTATTATCGTTGTCAGTAACCTCTCCGATTTGAAATGTGCTCATGGTGTTTATTTTCTCAGATTTGAAAAAGAAAAACGAATTGAACTCGAGAAAATGTCTTCACATAT
>Ga0209952_1003002_pt1 | contig 12107 bp, 12 predicted proteins | sample ThiBiot_750_biof_2_FD_183951 | JGI IMG/M metagenome (GOLD analysis project Ga0209952, IMG submission 183951) | Wastewater bioreactor microbial communities from Cape Town, South Africa - Thiocy_cont_750_biof (SPAdes) | ecosystem: Engineered > Bioreactor > Thiocyanate-remediating >...
TTACTCGAATATATGTTTTGAAAATAATGAAACTAGGTAAACAATGTCGAAAAAATCTTACAAAAAAAAAGTAAAAAGCACACCGCTTTTATATTCGATTAAACATTTGATTGTGTTTTTTTCGAATGATTCTCTATCGATAGAGAGAGAATGTTTATAATCATTGGCTCTTCTTGTATAAATATACATAATGGTTTATATTTTTAGATCGATGATTATTCCGGTGATTATTATACTTTATGCTTGTTTACCTTTATTTGTTATTATCGATAAAATATGCAGCATTATCTTTATTCTCTTTCGATATAGAGAGCATGTTTATAAGCATGCACATTGATCTATATTTTTAAGCCGATGAATATGCTTTCTGCGCGCTCACCTATATTTCGTATTATCGGCAAAATATACACCATTATCTTTATTCTCTTTCGATAAAGAGAAAGCGTTTATAACTCATACAGACATACATAATGGTCTATATTTTTAGATCGATGATTATTCCGGCGATTATTATACTTCATGCATGTTTACCTTTATTTGTTATTATCGATAAATTATGCACAATTGTCTTCATTCTCTTTTCATCGTAGAAGAGATGTGCTTATCCATTTACCATGTAACGAGAATATTAAAATACAAAGTAACGGAACAAAGCCAAATATGTAAGATTTGCTTTTAACCATTCTGTTCATATTTTGTTTTTATTATTTCAGCTAGCTTCTCAGCGTTTTTCGCATTGGTATATCTAAAATTCTTGGTCTTTTAATCATCATCTTCGTTCATAGAACATAAGTATAGATTTTTTTTATAATGCATTGTGTCATACACAACACGCAAACATTATCCGAATGCTATAGACCGATTGACATTTATTTTAGATAATTCACTTTGGCTTAGATTCATTATTATTATTATTATTATTATTATTTATTAGTTATAGGTTTTGCATCAATGGACTCATCTACAACAATATTTGCAACTAATGAAACGAAAAAAACAGCGAAAATCTCAAATACAGCATCATCATCCACTATAAAGTGAGTTCTAATTCTCTTATTTGTCAAACCGCTATAAAAATATATTGCACTTATCATGGTTGCAGATGTATGATAGTAATCTTCATTTGTTGTGCAATAATTGTGTATCTTGGCATGACATCATCAACTATTGCACGTCTTCTAAGCCTAAGATCAACAAATTTTGAAACAAATGGTATTGAAATTGATTTTGATTTTGATGCCCATTGTTCTCCTTCTCTCTTTCATTTGTGTTTCTTATCTTATTTTAGATTCAATTTTTTTAATTTTGAAATATAATTCTGATCTGGTTAATGGAAATGCTTTGGGTCTCATCGACTTGTATCGATTAAAAAATAATGTAGTTGATTTTATTCTATCTTCTCTTGCACATAATGTATTTTAGTTAATCAAACAATGGCCATGGACACAAATAACCATCTACAAGGCTTACTTCATTTCATCATTCATGGATAGAATGATTCAAACACGTAAAATAATACAGTATGTATCAATAATATCTTCAGCCCTATTTTTGAGTTTTGTGCTTTATCGTCATTTTTATTTCTATAGCAATCTTAGAACAAATGATATTCAATACAAAGGGGATTCATTCGTCACCTTAATATCAATCCAACATGCATTCGATTGTGTTTCAATTGATTGTAGAAATAATTTTGTCGTCGACATTAACAATTTCATCGCAAATGTGAATCAAAATGTGGAATTACCAATAACATTTACTACCAATCAACAAACGATCAGTGTACATTTGAGATTTTCTTCAAGTCAACTAATTGACAAAGGTAAAACAAACAAACCCATGTACTCATTCTCACTCTCAATATTCTAAATTAGATAAAATCAAACAACTTCTATATAATGATTCGACAAATGAACAAAATCATCATCAAGACTACAAACGCTCAGTCAACGACGACACAAACTACTACTAGTTCAAGTTCAGGTTCATTGACTGATATTTCAACGCCATTATTCTTTCCGAAATTTCTTGGCAACTTTCAATTAGCTCTCAAATCCAATACTTCAATTGTTGTTGTTATTGGTAATGATTACAATATCTATCTTTCACCTCAATATTCATCAAAAATTCAACCATCTACTTTTGCTCTGTATGATTTACAACTGTCAAATCAAAGTGCTGTTGCTGTGATAAAAGATGCAACAAATCAACGTTATCTTCATGTATACAATGATATTCAAACTAAAGGCTTCTCACGTCTTCGAACACATCTAGAAACTTATATGCCATGCGGTTCAAATATTATCTTTTGGATATTTATGGGCGGTTATCTACAATTCTATCGAGGTGGAGAATGGGCATATGATACTGCCGGTTGTTTGGATCCTTTGACTGGATTAGTCAAAATTTGGATAATCAATGGACAACAAGGACTAACTGCCTTACAAGCCAAATATGAGACATGTGGCTTAGCTCCATTGGTTCCTATTAACTATTTTTGATTTTATAAATGTCGCTTTTTTTCTTCATAACTTTATTTATTCATATGACAGTTACGGCTTCTTTTTTATTTTCGTTGTTCTGTTCTTACAAAGCAAGCTTTTGTTACAATTCAAAATACGTTTATGGCGACATCTTAGTATAGAAACGAAGAAGTGTGCCGTTTTTTTTTGCAATAACAATAGATTTCCTTTAAGCACAATTGCCACTACAGATTAATTGTTCATTATTATTACCGTGTATACAATCATTGCCTACTCCTGTAGAAATTGTTACACTCGAATTTCATTTTGGTCTTGATAGAGGAGAGCACATGCAAGTAATTGTACAGCTTGTATTTGCTACTGTACAGGAAGAATATGAGCCAGCATAGTTCGAAGTGTTACATATATGACATCCCGGAACTATATAATGAAGATTTCTACAGTCGAGCATTTCCTTGCTTTTATAAAAAAATAACTCATTTGTTGTTGACGCTAAACTTTTAATGAAGAAAATATTTAGATTTCAATAAAGAAAAAACGGTATGTTCAACTATTGTCAGTCGTTTATGTCGTTACAAAAGAAGAAGATAGATTATTTGAGATTGAAGTAGACGGTGATGTTATTAACCATAGTGTAAGCACAGAATACTCATTAGTATCAAGAATAACTGAAACTGGCCTATAAAATTTAATCGTTCCATTTGCTCCAGTTCCTGCTACCGTTGTACCATTTGTTTGACCATATGAAAACTTCTGAATTTGATTAGCATCAAATTGAGAACGGTACATATTATTCACTATATCAATAAAAAGCCCATAGCATGTCTTACAACTTGTCATAACATATTAACAATTGGTTAAATTATAAAAACATTTGTCAACTCGACTACCATTAGCTGTATTATCGATGTAAACATCATTACTAACTGAAAATATAGGTGTATAGCCAACATCAAGATTTGTAGTTGGTAGAATATATCCCGGTGCCCATATATGAACAGAATAGCTATTCGAAGAATTGACATAGTCAGTGACTGCTATTGTATTATCTATCGAAATAAATATACTTTGAGGTTTACCAATTATAACTGAATCGATAAAAGTAGTCCGTACGTAGGTTATCTTGGCAGGAGATTCGAGTTTTTTCAGCGGCGATTCGCTCCAGAAGGTGTTCCAACTCTGATCAATAGTGTTCCAAGTAGATCTCGACGAGCTCTATTTGGAACACTATTTGTTGACCCCCCCTATACCCCCCCCTCGGGAGCCTATAGCCAAAAACCTCCAAAAATCCTAAAATTTTTTTTTTTTATTTTTCGAATTTATTTCAAAAATAAATAATAAATTCTGATAGATCTCGAAGAGTACTATCGATTTCACATATTATTCATCATTTTTCGATGTACCATCAGTAAGTAACATAGGTACCAACGTTTAATATACAAGAACGAAACATGTCAAAATTGTTCATTGGCTTATTCATATGAACCAATGGATAAGCGTTGTGCAAATGATAGCGATATTGTTTTGCTTTGGCATATATGTTTTGAAAAAAATTATTTTTTCATTTATTTTTATAAAAATTATTTAATTTACTTTCTCAAAAATTATTTTTCGATATGTTTTTGAAAAAAAATGTTGTAATGGATAATGCATTGTCTTTCGATGAGTCATCATTGATGGTGTTAGTGAATAGCGCGAATTTTGATTGATGAATGTTTTAAAATTAATTTTTAATGAAAAAAGACATTTTTTATTTAAAATTTTTTATTTTAAAAATTTATTATCGATGAAATTAAATTATTTTTTTATTTTCGAAATAGTTTTAATAATTTTTTAAAATTAATTTTTAATGAAAAAAATTATTTTTATTTTAAAAATATTTTTTTAAACATTTTTAGAGAGAATCGGAAAATGACTTTTCGTGAAAAATCTTGAAGATTTATTTTTCGATAAGTAAATTGCTTTTTTGTATAATGTTGTTATGGAAATGTGTTGTTTTGACGCAAGGAGAGAAATAATGGGTGCTTTGAATATCATCAAACATCTCATTATGTTGAGATAGTGCTTTTGTTTTTCGGGAAATTGATGAAAGTGGGCCCTGTGGTGGTGACGTTTATTTTTGAGATAAAATAAAACTTACGATATAATCTATATATTGAGAATAAAAGCGTGGATTGAGGATAGCGTTTAGTATACACCATCTGACATGTGATTATATCAGCGCTATTGATGAATCATTGAAATGTTTCGCCGATCGCAATCAGAGATAATTGACGCTTGAGAAGATGACATACTAAGCGAATCGCGTCGATGTATTTAATTCGACCGTCTATGTATCCATTATGATTGGTTGAGACATTTTCAAATGAAACTATAAATAAGAAAAAAATGAAGAATCTCTCATCTTTAGACTCAACTAAATAATTGTTCGTGCTAAACAAAATCTTAATTACTCTCGATTCAATAACATTCAGTTTTATATAGTCAGGTAAACGTTTTTTGAAAGATTCTATTCTCTTTTTATAGAACAGAACGATGCCTAAATCAAAGAAGAAAAGTAGTCCTCTTCTGGCTAGAATTGGAACAAATCGAATTGCTATGGCGTTTGCGTCTCTCGGAAATCGATTCAGAAACCTCAAAGACGAATCATGGCGTCTTAATAGAAGGAGCGAAAGACCAACTTCGTTTTGGAGCGACGTCTCGCAGGAGCTTGGTCTTGACGGCACTGAAGAAGTTTGCCATTCTTTATATAATTTCTTTTATCGGCATAAAGAAGAACTTGAAGGACTTATTCGAAATGCACTCAATGAACAAGGTGTGCACGTATCCGCATCAAATGATAATAACGGCCATGGCTGCAACAATTTACAATTAAATCCTGAAACTTCGATACCGTTGCCACAACGTCCAAGTCCAAAGACACGTACCAATAAAAAAAAATGCGCCGAAAACAACAGTACTTCAGAAGTGTATGAAGCGTCATTTATTTTAACAGCTGAACAGTGGCGTCAAGCTTACAGCTATAAAGACAACAAAATGAAGGATGAATGGCCAAAAACTTTCTTGGAGAAACTTAAGAATGAATTAAACATTACTTGTGCGTTACGTGTTCTCGATAAACATATTAAAAAAGGAGAACGAAAGCAGGCAAATGATTTTTTTTGGTTTAAAGCTTGTTGTACAAACTCCAATTGCAAGAGAAACATCAAAGTTATGCTCAAAGAGAATGTGGAAATAGGTTCATCACCTATGTTTCGTGTTGAAATATCAGGCGAGGTCAATCATGATCGTCAGAAGGAAAAAATGTTCCGTCATCTCACAGGTGAAGAACGTCGTCGTGTTGGTAAGGATGTCTTATATTGTCTATATTATAGAATCACATAATTATTCTTTGTATATTTTAGGAGAACGGGTGAACCTGATTGGTCCTAGTGCAGTTGCAAGAGAGCGTTTAGATGCTGCTGATGAAAGACTCCTCGCGGATGGGAATGAAAGTGAAGTGAATACAGTAAAAATTCTTAAAAAAGCAGGATATGATCAGCGTAAATTACATCGACTTGACGAAGATATATTTCGTGATTGCCGAATGTTGGCTTCCTTTTTTCGAGCAGCAGATACTGATTCGACTAACATAGAAGGTGTTGTAACCGATATCGAAAAAAAAATTTGAATGTCTTTATTTCTTTTTCAAGGTTATGTTCAAGTTGTCGGTGAAATGCCGTTTCGTGTCCACTTATATTGTGAACAACAAATCGATCTATACGTAGAATATTGTAAAAAGGAAGCATATTCGTTTGTTCATATTGATGCGACTAGCGGAGTTATTGGCCGATTAAAAGACCAAGGTCCACCATTACTTTACACAATGCTTATTAAAACTGGCGATGATCCAATTAATAACATTCCAGTTGCTCATTCGATTCTCACCGATAATGCTGTTCCAAGTATTAGTTATTTCTTAGGAGACGTGGCTCATGCGATAACTAATTACAAAAAGAAATTGGTGCTTCCATCCTTTTTTGTAATTGATTTCTCGGCAGCTTTAATGAATTCAATTCTTCAATCATTCAACGGAGAAAATATTAACACTCATTTGGCGAGATGTTGGAATGTTATAGGAAGAAAATACAATAAAGTTCAATTACGATTATTATCATTCATACATTTATGCTGTTGTCATGTGATTCATGCCATAGCAAGAAGTTTGACTCAAGCAAATATGGATAAAGAAACTCGAAAGAAATTATTGTATATCTTTGCTCTTATATTATGTGGCAATGATATTGAACAATTATATGATCTTCTTGGAGAGCTGATTGAGATATTCGGTGACCCGAACGAACAGAACGCGAAAAAAAAATTTGACCGCATCGTTAAACGCGAATTGTATATCGACGAAGAAAGTGCAGAACTATTAACGAACGGTGACAAAATATTAGCCAATGCAGAAAAAGATGAAGATTTCATCTTGGTTGATGAATATCTTCGATCCAGTACTGCTATTATTCATCAATCACCTTTCAACCTAGAAGCCATCAAACGTTATCCAGTTATTAAAGATCTTCTTAACAACAAATCAAAACTAGCTAACAATGGCAATCCATTGTTTTCACGATCCATAATACGTGTTATTTATCGATGGTGGGCTTATCTCCCTTTATGGACAGGTTTATTGTGGAATTTTGAAGAACGATACGCATGCGATTTTACAAAAACTGTAACTCTACCGTATCATCCACTTCGATATTCAAACGCTGTCCTCGAAAGTTATTTTAATTATTATAAAACAAGCATACTGCAAAAGAAATCAAGAAATACACCCGGTGATTTAATTCAAGCAACACATCGAAGTATTAAAGTGCAATTAAAAGGACTTAAATATGACGTAAAACTAAATCCAAAAGGACGGAAACGACGAAAGAAAGACATAACACCTGTAGAAAAACATAAAAAAGGCGCTGCTAAAGCACGTCGAGCCGTTTACGTTGGACTTGTTGATAAAGCTATACGTCTAAAAGCGCAAAACAACATAAATGATCAACAACCTTATATTGGAACTATACAAGAAAGGTATACATGTCCGAGAAAATATACTGTTTTCAAATTTTCTCTCTTTAGTGAATCGGAAAATGAAAGTATATCCTTACGATCATCAAATCAATCATCACCTGTTTCGAACAGAGGAGATGTAAACATCGATCCGATGTAAGAAAATTTTATCCGTGTAAATGAAAAACGATAATGACTTTTGTAGTGAGAACATCGAACCACAGCAGAACAAATCTGTCTCCTCGTCATCGACAGTTTCATCTGAGATAAGTACTGAATTTCCGATAGATGTTGTAAATTATTTAGATCAACCGATTCCCGATGATCAACAAAGCAATGTCTCAACTGAATTCGAATTTGATGAAAACAGAAACGTATCATCAATTATTGACACTCTCTATGTGACAACTAAAAGTATGTGCTAAATTGACACTTTAAACTAATCTAATAAATCTTCGTGATACAGGCCAAAGAATGGCGGCAAATCAAGCACTTTACCAATCAGATATGCTGATTGATGGACACACATACTCATGGCCTCAGTTTGAAATTACTAATGTCATTCATAATGGTAATTATTTATTTTATAATTTAACATTTACCTACATATATTGATTTACTTTATTAAATTTTTTTGTAGGTCAATCGTACAATCTTCATTCAACATGTCCCTTAGATTCTGTACTATTTCCGTTGTATCTAATTAATCATATGGACATCAACATCGCCGAAGAATTTAGTACTGCACCTTCACATTCATCTCATGCAGTTCTTGCTGAAACGTTTCGTATTGTCGACAGTGAAGGTTGGGATCAAGCTCGTATTCACTGGTTGCTTCATTTTAATATCATCAATCCTATGAGAAGGCGAACAGTCAATCTTTTTGGAATGTTAAAAGAAAGTACTCTTCAATTTTTGTGTGAACAACAACGGTATTCGTCATCAGCTATATGCAGTAGAGAAGATTGCCTAAATCATAGAGAAACATTTACCTCTACTGAAATTGATTTATTGTAAGTAATTAAATATTTAATAATAGACCTTTCATCTCTTTATTTTTACAGTCCAAACGAAACCGAGTTTCACAAATTCAGAGATGACTGTTCTTCTGTCTGTGCCACTGTCGTGAAAAAAGCAACTGAAATTACAGAACAAGAGGCCAAGAAACGAAAATATAGAAAAGGACAAATCTGGGAAAAAGTTCAAGGAATAGACGAACCAGTGAACGTGTAAGTAAACAATATCATTCTTGATTGCTTTTCATTTTTTCTCTTTAAAATAGTGCCGTGTGGCTATGTAACGGCGATAAATACACGTCATCTGCTAGTTTTAACAATGAATATCCTGGAATTATAATTGCCGATATAAAACCGCCGCCCTCAAAGCGACTCAATGAAGGTTATGCAGAACCTTATGCACGATTACGTGATATGAAAGATATTATAAATATCGGAGATATTCAGTAAGATATTGCAATATCTGATTTTTTTAAAATTGAATAAAACATCTTTCTCTAGATACAAATTAAAAGCTACAATACATCATAAAGAAGGTCATTTCACTTCTACATTCATTGGTGCCAACAATGAATACTACCACTTTGATGATCGACTCGGCATTCGTCAAGGAAGACCTTGTACTGATCTGGTGGAATATGGAATTTATACCCGAATATTCACTTTCTGATTGTTTTTTCTTTTGTTCTTCTTTATATTTCAATTAACTTGTATATTTTTGTGTTCTGTATATCATACTCAAAATAAATACGATTACTCTTGAAAACTGTTGTTTCTTAAGAAATGAAACGATCAAACAGGAAAGGAAAGAAAACTGACGGACAGGTCAAACAGGAAAGGAAAGAAAATTGACGGACAGGTCAAACAGAAAAGAAATGAAAATTGACGGACGGGCAAACAGAAAAGGAAAAATAGGCCGAAAATTTCTGCCAAAAATCAAAGGGAATGATGAGTATAAATAGACAGTAAGATACTATTGATTATTCACAATATCACCATGTTTAAATTTGTTCTCTGCTTCGCTCTATTAATCTCCATTCATTCATTTCCAGTAAGTACTCATTTCAATCATTGATACTACTCAAACATTTCTTTTTTTAGATTTTTCAATATAAACAAAAAATTATTTTCCTTTCAAGCACCACCACAACAACGACCACCATCAATCCATCCACTCCAATCCCAACACCCTCATCCTCAACACCCTCAACTTTAGAACAACTTACCAATTTCTTTAACTCAATTTCTCCTATTCTCCTTTTAGTTTTTCCTGTTCTGTACGGTATTATGTGTTATTTAGTTAAATGTTATCGAAATGGCTGTGCCTGCAAAGTAAGAAAATGTATATAAAAATTCAAAGGACTTACTTTTTCCTTCTAGCCCTCTTGGTTCACAATTAAAAGTATTACCGAACAGCGACAGCGGCAAATGGTCCATCAACGTAGGCGGACATTTATTTATCGATAAAATAAAACATTTTGATAATTTAGAACGATTACGTGCTCTCGACCAACTAATCGATCCATCACGAACCATTGAAATAATTACATAATTTTAACTGTTCGTTTGTAAATAACTTGTATTTATTTTTTTGTAAAATAGTTTATTTATTTTTTTGTAAAATAGTTTATTTATTCTTTTGTAAAATAGTTTATTTATTTAATAATAAAATAATATTTTCTTACTTGAAAATGATCTCGAATCAGATAACGAAAGTGAAAATCCTCAGGCTTAATTTCACGCGGAAACAGTTCAAAGAGAAAGAAGAAGAGATAAAAACTATTCACTGATTGGCTCGTCACTTGACCGATGTTGATTTGAGCCAATGAATTCTTCTTTTTTTGTCTCTTCCTCTTCTTTCTCGTCAGTCGATACGCATGAGTTCAAACAGAAGGGAAAGAAATTAAAAAGTCATTTGAAATATTCTACTCGCCGACGAGCTTATTTTCCCAACATTTACATTTCACACACATATATATATTATCGATTGAGCATGATTATTAATCGAAAATTACTTCTTTTTTCCTTGATGGTAAATATGTTACCGTTTGTAATGCTTGTGCCAATACATCAGCTTGTGAAGAACAACGTCTTTGTGGATGCTAATAAAGGTTTTGCTTTACGTCGTCTTGGTACATACGCTTCCAATCTTAAGGAGCAAATCATTCATTCGATCATACCTCTGAATGACTTATGTGCAACAGAACCGAATACAAATATTTGTTCCTATCGTGCGGACTTACGGAAAACAAAAATATTCGAACTATCGACGGTCTTATCATCTCGTCATGTTGTAGAAACTTTAGCTTACAATAAGGACATTATATCAAGATCAATTGGAAATGACATTGTACGGGTTTTTTCACAATATCAGCCGAATCAATTTCTCAATAAACATCATAATATGATTCATTTCACAAATGGTCAATTTTATCGCATGAATCACACCGAACAATCTATACAATCAACATTGGATGATAATTCGATAGACAATTTTTCTGATATTCCACGGGTTCGTTCAACACCTGCACGACAAATTATTAATCGTTTAAATAATCAGAAAATAGATCTCGATTATTTAATACCGAATGATCTTGAATTGTTTTTATCTGCAATGCCGTCAATTTTAAATGTATTTCATACCTCTTCTAATGCGCAAGTTGTCATCAACTCGTTCAGTGAACTTATTATTGGACAATCAATATACGGATTACCTTCTTGCTCATTGACTGAAGAAAAGACAGATTATTCTCAAGCTTGTCTTGTTATTTCTACGTTATTCGTAAATGTTCCCGTTGATGATGTTTCAACATTTTCTGTCTATCGACTTATCCCTTTGCCAATTGTAGTCAATCATAAGAAGTATATTTATTCGAATTTACCACAAGTGATTGCTATCAATCCTGCCGATAATTTGTTACTTACGTGGGAAGCAGAAGCAGATATTAAAGACTGCACATACTCTACCATTATTTCGTGCAAAAAGAAATCTATTTCAATATCTTTATCGAAATCTTCGTGCTTGACACAATTACTTGATGATCATCAAATCAATACAAGTCTATGTGATGTTAGTCGATCAGTCAACATACAGCATGACGTTCTTAGTATTTCTGATGGTCTCTGGTTGTTTTATAATGTTCCACAAACAACTAATTGTCAAGTGTATTCAAATGTTAATATGCTACCTGACTTAATGTCAATAAAAGAACCATCGCTCGTATCTGTACCATGTGACAAAACAATGACGTGCATGGATTTTCAAATTCCATCAACGCCTTGTAAAAAAGATTATCTGATCGCAACATCTATTTTTGATTTTGCCGTCCACAATTCGTCTCGGTCTCTGATTTCAATTAGAAATATGACCCGTGTAATATTACAGGCTTATAATTCAATAAATCAATTGAAGATTTGAAAACAACATTTAAAACTAACCAATCAACAATATATCAAATGATAGCTGATTTCGCCGTTTATATCGTAACGTTCATTTCGTTCCTTCTTATTGTTATCTTTCTTCGCTGTCTTGCTGTTATGAAATTCAGATTAGAAAGAG
>Ga0209952_1003013_pt1 | contig 12075 bp, 12 predicted proteins | sample ThiBiot_750_biof_2_FD_183951 | JGI IMG/M metagenome (GOLD analysis project Ga0209952, IMG submission 183951) | Wastewater bioreactor microbial communities from Cape Town, South Africa - Thiocy_cont_750_biof (SPAdes) | ecosystem: Engineered > Bioreactor > Thiocyanate-remediating >...
TTTCGTAGCTGATCTTCTGGCCTTCGCGCAGGGTGCCGAGGCCAGCGCGTTCAACGGCGCTGATGTGAACGAACACGTCGTTGCCGCCATCATCCGGCTGAATGAAGCCGTAGCCCTTGGTCGCGTTAAACCACTTCACTGTTCCCATGCTCACGTGGGTAGTTCCTCTCAAGTAGATGTCGAATAACCCGTGTCGCCACGGGTTGGTGAGATCGAAATTTGGAAGAGGTCGTCAGCGCTAACCGGCTATACCGGGGATAGCTATTGTCGTCCGGCCGAAATTCGATTGAGTGACATTATTCGAAACAAGGCCCCAAAACAATCCTGCCCCCCGACGTTTTTGGGAGGCAGGCTCAGGGGCATGTAACGAGGACCGATCAGCGGCGGCGAAATTGACCGCGCGGCGGCGTGGGGCGCGGTGCGCCCGCCGGGCGCTCGTCCTTGTGGCGGAAAATCAGGCGGCCCTTTTCCAGATCGTAGGGTGACATTTCGATCGTCACACGATCGCCTGCCAGCGTCTTGATACGATTCTTCTTCATCTTGCCCGCCGTGTAGGCAACTATTTCATGTCCGGCATCCAGTTGGACGCGATAGCGCGCGTCCGGGAGGATTTCGGTTACCAATCCTTCGAATTGGATCAGTTCTTCTTTGGCCATAAACGTCTCCGGATCAGTTCAGCGCTGCGGGCGCCGATTGCGATTGGGTTGTGTTGCGGTGCGCGCAGGCGCGCTGCCACGGTGGAGGAAGGCGACGCCTTGTATACCGCTTCCCTGGCCGGCTTGCGACGGTCGAGTTCGTTCATGTTGCCCCTGTTCGGCGCGGGGGGTGGCCGCCGGATCGTGATGCGAGCCGTGGGTTGAGCCCTGACCGGGGTGCCGGCGCCGGCGCTGCGGCCCGCGAGATCCCGGGGCGCCATCGCCTTGGGAGCGGTCATGGGAGCGGTCGGACTGCTCAAACGAGCGTCCCTTGCCGTGCCCTTGGCCGCCACGGCCTTTGCCGGGGCCGCTGCTGCCACGATGGCTTTTGCGCGGCTGTGAGGTGGGCTGGGTGGCTTCGTGCTTGCCGGTCCGGCGATCCTCGCGCGGGAGGCTGACGCGGGTCAGCCGCTCGATGTCGCGCAGGTAGGTGTTTTCCTCACCCGCGACGAGCGAGATCGCGGTGCCATCCGCGCCGGCGCGCGCGGTGCGGCCGATGCGGTGGACGTAGGTTTCCGGCACGTTCGGCAGGTCGAAATTGAAGACGTGGGTGATGCCGTCGACGTCGATGCCGCGCGCCGCGATATCGGTCGCGACCAGGGTGCGGATGTCGCCGTTACGGAACGAGGCCAGCACGCGCTCGCGGTGGTTCTGCGACTTGTTGCCGTGGATGGCTTGCGCCGGGATGCCAGCCTTTTCGAGGCTGCGGACGACCTTGTCGGCGCCATGCTTGGTGCGAGTGAACACCAGCGCCCGGTTGACGGGCTCGGACTTTATCAGTTCCGCCAAAATGCTAGGCTTGGCGCTGTGATCGACCTGAATGATGCGCTGGATGATGCGTTCGGCGGTCGATGCGACGGGGGTCACGGCGACGCGCGCCGGATCGCGCAGCATGTGCTCGGCGAGTTCGGCGATGTCCTTGGGCATGGTGGCCGAGAAGAACAGCGTCTGGCGGCGCGCCGGCAGCTTGGCCACGACTTTGCGGATGTCGTTGATGAAGCCCATATCGAGCATGCGGTCGGCTTCGTCGAGAACGAGGAATTCGACCTGATTCAGCCGGATGGCATTGCCCTGCACGAGATCGAGCAGGCGGCCGGGGGTTGCCACCAGCACTTCGACGCCTTGCATCATCGCGCGGACCTGACGGCCCATCGGAACGCCGCCGATGGCGAGCGTTGCGCTCAGCCGGATGTGGCGGCCACGGGTAGGGCTGAGCACCAGCACGCGGCAAGTCTTGGGTTGCGGACGGACCCGGTTTTCCAGAATCCGGTGCAGGATCGGCAGCGCGAACGAAGCGGTCTTGCCGGTGCCGGTCTGGGCGATGCCGATGACGTCGCGTCCAGTGATCGCGATCGGGATGGTCTGGGCCTGGATGGGTGTGGGGGTGACGTAGTTCTCTTCGGTGAGAGCACGCGAGATGGGATCGGCGAGGCCGAAATCCTGAAAGGAGGTCAAGTGAGGCTTTCTATATGAATCAAAGGGCGAGCCCGGCGGCCATATCGGGCCTCGGGGCGCTCGGGTGTCGGAGACACCCGCGTGTTTGGGGCGTCGGTTCGGTTAGCTAAAAGAAGGCAAGCCAGAAACCGTAAACGGATCCGAACACGCGGCTCGCAAAGACCTGACGGTTCTCAAGGTCGTGCGCAGAGCTATGGAGCACGAAGACGGCGCTTTCAAGGTTAAAATCGAAGAGCGGAGCCGGCACGTTCCGGCTCCGCAATCTACTTTCGGGACGGGGACAGCACCAACCATATGATCCATTAGGCTAATTCCCACTCTCGCCGGGAACAGGAGGATGGGTCGCCGGTTGACCCTGCATGCGGCTGCGGACACAAAAGAAACCTCTAAATCAAGGCGATTTTCTCCTCGCGATGATCCTGTTCGGGCTGTTCGTTCTCGTGGCCGGGCTGATGGCAGCCGTCCTGCAGTGATCGCGGTATTGATTTTGCTGACTTTTTCGAAGGAGCCGACAGCCTCTGGTCTTGCAGAGCGGGAGAGCTTCGGGGCCGTGAGCAAAGGTCCGGCGGCGAACGAATTGAAGCATGGGGTGAAATAGCGGCCGGGACATTCGGCGTTCGGAACTATTGGCGAAGGTGCGCTTTAACGTGGCTTCAGTTTTATCGAACCGGCGCCGGTAAGCTTCGATAGATGGTTCATTGTTATTTTCAGTATGGCCCGGCAACGCTGGGTCGTTTTGTAGATTGGGTGGCCTTTCGGGCCTGTTTCAAAGGGGCGTTATTCCCGATGCAGCACGAGCGGCGCTCAGGAGCAGGCGTTTTTTCATTTGGCTGGTTGAGGCGGTGCGTCCGCGTCCGTGCGGGGGCGCTGATTTTTTTGAGTTCGTCCCTCAATCCGGAGGAGTTGCAATCATCTTGAAGCGTCTTTCGCAAATGTTTGCAGCGAGTCGATAAGCGTGCTCCGGGTTGGTTTTTTCATCGGGCTTCTCGCCATCATCGGGATACTGGTCTCCGGGCTGGTGTCCTACCGGATTTATGAGCAGGAAGGCGTCATCGATCGGGCTGCTTTGACACGCCAGATCGATGCCCATGCTGGTCTCGTTCAGGAGAGGTTGAGCGAACGCGAGGTTCTCGCGCGCGTCTCGGCAGGCACCTTCCGGCCCTCCACGGCGATTTCCTCGACCGCGTTGCAGCCGCTGCGGTCCTCGATCTATGTTTTCAAGACCAATTTCGTGGTGACGGGCTGGATTGCGCATCTGATGCCGTCCGATTTCCCCCTTGCCGAGGCGGAGCTGAAAAAGGCCGGCTTCCAGAATCCGCACATCAGGAATTTCAACGATACGCCGCTCGACGCTGCGCTCGCGGCGAAGGGTGTCGACGTGCTGATGGACGTCGAGCCGCAGGACGACCACACGCTCAAGCTGCCGGGCCGTGCCTACAATCTGCATCCGGTGATCGGTCCTACGCTCGCAAAGGCTGCGGAGACGGGCGAGCCGGAAGCATCCGATCCACTCAGCCTGTCTCCGATCGGTGGCCCTTTGGGCGTAGTGCTGGTCGTGCCGGTCCTGAATCAGGACACGAAAGTCCCGGTCGGGTTCATCACCACGTCGTATCGCCTGTCGCTTATGCTTGGAAATGACGACCTCTCGCTGTTCTCCGTGGCATTGCGGGACCCCAGGTCGAATGGCGGCGAGCTTGCGCTCAATGGCGACGGCGAGGTGGTGACGGCTGCGGTACGACCGGAGGAGAACCGGCCTGAAGTCCGCAAGATCCTGTTCGGCGGGCGGCAATGGGCGCTCGATTATTATCCGAGAACCTACACCATGCAGCGCGCGCTCAATCATGCGCTGGTCGCGGGCCTGATTGGTCTGGCGATCACCGTCGTGCTGTGTTCGCTGTTCGGTTACGTGTCCTACAACAACGTGCGTTTGAGCCGGGAAATCCAGACCCGGATAGGCTTCGAACGGCGACTGACTGCAGTGATCGACGAGCTTAATCATCGCGTCAAGAACATCCTCGCGGTGATCCAGTCGATCGTAACGCGAACGTTGCGTCACGGCTCCGATATCGACACCGCGCGCGAATTGCTGATCGGCCGTATCCACGCGATGTCGAACGTCGTCACGCTTCTGAGCGACAGCCAGTGGCAGGGCGTGAAGCTCAAAGGTCTGTTCGACTCGCGCGCTATTCCGCATGGCGACCGCATCGCGCTCGATGGTCCCGACATCACGGTTTCGGCGCGCGCGGCGCAAAGTCTCTCGCTGCTGTTTTTCGAGCTGGCTTCGCATTCCGACGAGGGCCTGTCGCTGGTCGGCAAGCATCCGCATATCGTGGCGAACTGGACCATCTCCGGCGAGGAGCCACATACGATCTTCAAATTCCATTGGGAAGAATTCAACACCAGCGTCGCGACCCGCAGGCCCGAGAGCGATTTCGGCATTGTGCTGCTCGATCGCGTCGCGCCCGAAGCGCTCGGGGGCACGTCGAAGCGATATTTCACCGATGTCAGCTATGTGTATGAACTGACCGCGCCGATGGCGACGGTTGTGGATGAGAATGAGATGAGCCGGACGGGCTACATCTCGCGTACGACCTGAGATCAGTGATTCAAGGCGTTAGTGATTGAGCCCAACGAAGGCCCAGATCAGCAGAAGAACCGGCAACGGGACGCCAAGCAACCAGAGTAGCAAGTAGCGTCCCATTGCCCTCTCCGCCTGAAGAGCAGCAGCGGTCAGTTGCCGCTGCCGCCGATCACGGCACGAACCGTGCTGTCGGGGCCGAAATCTTCCGTGCCGTCGACATACAGCATGGCGCTGAGTTTCGAGCGGGCGCGGTTGACGCGGCTCTTGATGGTACCGACGGCGCATCCGCAAATCGCAGCCGCATCCTCGTAAGAGAAGCCGGAAGCACCGACCAGGATCAGGGCTTCGCGCTGGTCCTGCGGAAGCTTCTCGAGCGCTGCACGAAACTCCTCGAACTCGAGATGCGAGCTTTGCGCGGGCTGCGACTTCAGCGTTTTCGAATAGCTTCCTTCGGCGTCTTCCACCTCGCGCCGCCGCTTGCGGTAGTCGGAGCGAAACAGGTTACGCAGGATCGTAAACAGCCAGGCCGGCAGGTTGGAGCCAGGCTGAAACGAGTCGATGTTGGCGAGTGCGCGCAACAGCGTTTCCTGAACCAGATCGTCGGCACGGTCGCTCTTTCCACTCAGGGAAATCGCGAAGGCTCGCAGGCTCGGCACGGACGCAAGGATTTCGTCGCGAAGGGAATCTGTGAGAGGCATTAATCCCTCCCGATACTGTTTTGCGGCAGGCCCTCGGCGTCAGCCGGGGTTTCGCCGGCATCCAGTTTACGGATCAGATCGGCAAACCGGTCCGGGACGCCCTGTTTGACCACATCGTCGTACATGGCGCGGAGCTGATGGCCGATCCGGGCCTGGATTTCTGCATTGAGGCCGCTTTTGGGGGCCGGCTTGTTTGGAAGCGGCTTGGGGTCTTTCATGGGTGAATCCATGCTGTCGCCATGGGTTAACTCCTTCAAGGAGAATGCTTTTTTCAGTTGGCGCGATAGCTCGCTGGCTATTCTCGAAAAATCTAATGCGGTTCGAACCGGAAAGTTCCGAGACGAGGGAACTTTAATCGCCCTTGGGGGTAGATAGGTGCACGGCTTCCGGGACATAGTCCTGATCGCCTGCAGCCACACGATATCGATTAATGGAGGGGGTATGTCCCGTTCTCAGCTTGTTGCTGAACATTTGCCCCTGTTGCGCCGGTATGCCCGCGCGCTGACAGGAAGCCAGGCGTCCGGAGATTCTTATGTCGGCGCGATGCTGGAAGCCCTGTTGCAGGATCCCTCCTTGCTGGATGAGAGCCGCGGTCCCCGCATCGGTCTGTTTCGCCTCTTCACCAAGATCTGGAATTCGGTCGCCCTGAACGATGAAGGCGAGCCTGTTCCTCAGGCCGCCTCCGAGCGTCGGCTTTCCAACATCACGCCGCTTGCGCGGCAGGCCTTTCTGCTGCTGTCGCTGGAAGGTTTCTCCGAAGAGGAAGTCGGCTTCATTCTCGACATTCCGGTTGCGGAAGTTCGTACCTTGACCGACACCGCGGGCCGCGAACTCGCGGCCGAGATCGCGACCGATGTGCTGATCATCGAGGACGAGACCTTCATCGCCATGGATCTCGAAAGCCTGGTGAAGAACCTCGGCCACAACGTCATCGGCGTTGCGCGCACCCACAGCGATGCGCTGGCGCTGGCGAAGACCAAACGGCCGGGCCTGATCCTGGCCGACATTCAGCTCGCGGACGGCAGTTCGGGTCTCGATGCGGTGAACGAATTGCTGCGTACCTTCGAGGTGCCGGTGGTGTTCATTACCGCCTATCCGGAGCGCTTCCTCACCGGGGAGCGGCCGGAGCCGGCTTTCCTGATTTCGAAGCCGTTCCAGCCAGCGATGGTTTCGGCAGTGGCGAGCCAGGCACTGTTCTTTCAAAGGAACTCACGCAATCGTAATCAGCGGGCGAACGCCTGACGACTTACCCGATGCAACAATGCAAAGCCCCGCGCGAGCGGGGCTTTTTTGTATGCGGGGCGGTGCGGAGAAGCGGAACTAACTAATCGGGGTACCTCTAAAGTCCAACGGCCCGTTGCCGGATGCAGGAACGAAGCCTCTGGGCAATCGTTATCTGGCGCATCGTTTGTGGTGCGTTTGGCAGAAGCGACGACGACCATGTTTCAGTTGGCTTCAGGAATTTTAGGTGCGGCGGCGGCGACGCTGGCTTTCAGCACTGTGCATCTCGAAGTCTCCGCAAAAGGCGACCAGCAACGGCAGACGGTTGCAAGTGTGCAATCCGATGCTGCCGCTCAGGTCATGCGCGCGGGCAAAGGCGATCGCCTGACGACTCCGTCGGCGCAAGGGCAGAATCTCACCGTATCCTTCCGCCTGCCGGGTGCCGACAGTTCGGTGATGATGCGTGTGCAGCTTCCCGCAAGCGGTCAGAACGCGACCGATCGCAACGCGGCTCCTCCAGCCGATCGCGCATCGACCGGCAAGCGTATGGTGGCGTGCGAGCCTTCCGTCAGCGTGCTGACGTCGGTGGCAAAGATGCTTCAGCCTTCGCGGTGTGTGACTTGAATTCTGCGAAAGGGATATTTTGGTTCTGATCGCCCGCCGTTTGGCGGGCGATTTTTTTTAAACCCTTATTCTTCTTTTGCGTGGGTCCGCTTCGCCATAAGGCCCAAGGCGATGCCGCCGATCGCGAGTAGGGGTATCAAACGCTTCACCCCGATGACCCGCACGGCCTGCAATGCGGTGGCCACCACCAGCGGATCGCTGAGCGCAGTCTGCAGGGTCGACTTCGCGGCCTCGACAGGGCGCTTCTGGATGGCGCGCTTGCGCAGCGCGTAGCAGATTGCCGCCAGCACTGCGCAGACGAAGAACACACCGCCCCCTGCGAGGCAGGCATAGACCGGACCGTATTTGCCCAGCACGAAAATGAACGCCGCCGCGCATAGGAATGCTGTGGTGATGAAAAGGCAAACGGCAACCGCAACAGCGAGCGATGTGAGCCGTGCCACGGTCCCGGCGCTTTCCTTCAGGTCGTCAACAAACTTGTCGAGCATGAAAGCCTCGATCAATCAAAAGAGGACAAACGAAAAAGGCGGCCGCCAGCGCGTCCGCCTTGAAGGTGCAGGGAGATCAGCGGCGCCACGTCACGCCGATGAGAAAGCCGAGGCCGATGGCAAGGCCGACGGCCGCGATGGGACGCTCGGTGATTGCATCTTCGATGGTTTCTTCGAGGGAGTTGGCGGCGTCCTGTGCCATGTCGAGCGCCGCGCTGCCGCGCTCGGCCGCATCGGACACGGCGGCATCGACCTGCGCGCGCGCCTGACGATAGCCGCGTCGGGCGCGGGTCTGGGCGTCGCCAGCGAGCGAATTCAGGGATTCGGTGAGCTGCTGTGCGAGATTTGAAACGTCTTTTCTGACGGCATCAAAATCTTTCTGAAGGCGGTCAAGAGCGGCTTGATCGGTCATGTGCGGGATTTCCTGTTACCGGGACGCATATCGAAGCCCCGCCGCGCGGCGGGGCGTGTGCAGCAGAAACGCGGCCCCAGCACGTAAGGTTCCCGCGCGTCAGTCGGTGGGTAATTGCTGGTCGCGCTCGGGCATCATGTGCTCCTTGACGATGAGCCCCACGATCAGCAGCGGAGACGATAGAAACGCGCCCATCGGCCCCCATAGCCAGGTCCAGAACGCCAAAGCGAGAAACACGGCGAGCGCGTTGAGCGATAGACGCCGCCCGATGATGGTCGGTGTGACGAAATGCCCTTCGGTGAAAGCGATCATGGCGAAGGCCAAAGGTGCGATCAGCGCGCCGGTCAGTGTCGGGATCGCGACGAGACCCACACACAGCAGGATCGCAAACATCAGGATCGGCCCGATGATGGGAATGAAGTTGAGTGTCGCGGCGAGCCCACCAAGCCCCGCCGGGTTGGGCATTTGCGCGAAGGCGCAGGCGATCCCCGTTGCGATGCCGACGCCCGCGTTGATGAGCGTGACGGTGAGCAGATAGCCGCCGAGATTGGTCTCGATGGCGTTGCAGATTTTCAGCATCCGCAACCGGGATTCGTGGTTGGGGAAGTTCATGACCAGCGCGCGGCGCAAGTCCGGCCAGCTTGCGATGAAGAGCACCAGCACTGCGAAGAACAGCAGGATTTCGGTGAAGGTCGGCGAAAGGAATTCGATCGTGGGCTGTACCCACGCGACTTTCGGCAACTGAAACGATGCCTCTCCTGTGTCCGGCGTCCCCAGCATCGCTTGCAACTGGTGCCAGATCGCCAGCGGCCGGTCGAACACATGCAGCTTGTCTTTCAGGATCGGGCCAAGCTCCGGGAGCTTGCCGAACCAGTCCATCACCGGCACGGAAATCAGCCCGATCATCAGCACGAAGGCGGCCCAGGTCAGGATCACGATCAGTGCAGCCGAAACCGGGCGCGGCACCTTGAAGGCTTCGAGACGTCTCGCCGCGGGCGAGAGCATGGTGCCGAGAATGACTGCGGTGACGACCGGCAGGAAGAACGCGCGGGCCACGTACAGCACCGCGACTGTTGCGAGGATCAACAGCGCCACCAGACAGAAAGCGACGACTTCGGCGCGCTGGATAATGGGAGGCGAGATGGCGGCGCTTTCGGGAAGAGGCTCACCTACGGTCTCGATCGCGCGCTCATGCATGGGTTTTTCGCTCGATCGGCATCCGGCGACGGCCTCAACTTGAACGGGACGGCAGAACGCCGGCTGCCTGTCAGACGCAATAAACTCCCTTCCGGCAACAAACTCCGGCACCGAGAAGCTCCGATCCGACAGGCTCCATAACGAGGCTGCTTGGGCAATGGTTCCTCGCCCGCTGGACAGGGTTTTTGATCGGCGCACTCAGGCGCGAAGGAACCGCAAGGCTTGTCTGTGCATTGGCTTCGCGCTCGCATCGTGGGATGCGCGGAGGCGTGGTGTCATGAGTGACCAATCTGGCGGTGCGAGGGACTTTTTTGCGTTGCGCTCGATGCTCAACTGGAGCGCTGGTGTATCTGTCATGGCAGCGGCGATGCTCATGGCCGCGCCTGCTTCGGCGCAGTCGCTGAGTTATGCGGCACAGCCGGGCCTGTACTGGCCGCAGGGTGCGTCGTCATCTGCTGTGCCTGATGATGAAGCGGCGGAAGACAGCCTCCTGCCGGCGCGCTTGCGGCGCACCGTCGTGTCCTATCCAAGCCGCGAGGCACCGGGCACGATCATCATCGATACACGCAATACGTATTTGTACCTCGTTCTCGGCGGCAATCGCGCCATCCGTTACGGCGTCGGCGTCGGACGGGAAGGCTTCACATGGGCGGGCGTGCAGACCATTTCGCGCAAGGCGGAATGGCCGGACTGGCATCCCCCGGCACAGATGATCGCGCGCCAGCCCTACCTGCCGCGCTTCGTCGCGGGCGGCCCGGGCAATCCGCTCGGCGCGCGAGCGATGTATCTCGGCCATAGCGATTACCGCATTCACGGCACCAACGATCCCACCACCATCGGCAAGTTCGTATCGAGTGGCTGCATCCGCCTCACCAACACCGATGTCGAGGATCTCTTCAATCGCGTGAAGGTAGGCTCCAAGGTGATCGTGCTGCCGAAGAGTGGTTCTCCGCAATTTGAAGCAAAACGCGCGATCCGCTCTCAGGCGTCGCTAACCAGCGGTGCGGAAAGGGCAGGCCAGCCGATGCAGTTGTCGAAGCTCGATTAACGCTGCCCCTGTAGGGACGCACAGCAGGGCATGAGGACCAATCGAATGCAGCCGAACAAAACCGTCCGTCGGGCAACATTCATTGCAGCAGGATTGATGGCCGTTACAGCTGTCTCGGGCTCGCCGGTGCAGGCGCAGGATTTTTTCTCATCGCTGTTCGGCGGATTCGTGCAACCGAGCCGTCATGCGCCTGCGATGCCGTTCGCCGATCCCGGCAGTTATGGCGGCAATGGCGATGTGCAGCCACAACCGCGCGTCGCATCGGGACCTTCGAAAGCCTACTGCGTGCGGACCTGTGACGGTCGCTATTTCCCGATGGGCGCGACAGGAAACGAGAGCAAGGCCGAGATGTGCCAGAGTCTCTGTCCTGCGAGCGCGACCAAGGTTGTGTTTGGGCATGACATCGACAGCGCCGCCACCGAGAGCGGCAAACCTTATTCGGCGCTTCCCAATGCGTTTCGTTATCGCACCGAGCTTGTGAACGGATGTACCTGCAACGGCAAGACGCCGGGCGGCCTTGCACATATCGACGTTAAGGATGACCCGACTCTGCGCAAGGGCGATCTGATCGCCGCTGCGGACGGCACGCTCGTGGCGAACGGCACCAAATCGGGGCGTCTGTCTTTGAAGGTCAGTCCCGCTCAGACAAAGCGCGCAGCCTCCCGCTTCGAGAGCATTCCTGTGATGGCGGCGCAGTAGTCCGTTCCTCGGCGGGAACTTCGAGTTCCGTCGCGCGTTGGCATGCTGAGAGGCGGAAATTTAATCCGCCGCGGTCAAACAAACGGGACCTCCATGGCATTGCTCATCAGCGCGCTGATTACGTTCGTTGTCGTTATTCTGGTTCTGTATCTGGTTAACATGCTGCCGATCGAGGGGCGGGCGAAGCAGATCATCCGCATCGTCGTCATCATCATCGGTATTTTCTCTCTGGTGCGATACATCACGCTGTAGCGGACATGAAAAAGCCCGGCGCAAAGGCCGGGCTTTTTTGTTTGTCGCGATGCCTATCCTCAGGACGCCAGCTTCTGCCGTGCGGCCTCCTTGATCTCGCGGCGGCGCGCATGAAGGATGAACTCGGTGTAGCCGTTCGGCTGCTCGCGGCCCTTGAAGATCAGGTCGCAGGCGGCCTGGAAGGGGATGCCATCGTAGCGGGGCGCCATTGGCTTGTAGTCCGGATCGCCCTCGTTCTGTTTGTCGACGATGACCGCCATGTGCTTGAGCGCTTCCATCACCTGTTCAGGGGCGATCACACCATGGTGCAGCCAGTTCGCCAGCAACTGGCTGGAGATGCGCAGCGTGGCGCGGTCTTCCATCAGGCCGACATTGTGGATGTCAGGCACCTTTGAACAGCCGATGCCCTGATCGAGCCAGCGCACGACATAGCCGAGGATGCTCTGGCAGTTGTTTTCGAGCTCCTCCTTCACATCGTCCGTCGACCAGTTGGAGTTGGCGAGCGGAATGGTGAGGATGTCGGAGAGCTTGGCGCGCGGACGCGACTTCAGCTCGTTCTGGCGCGCGTCGACATCGACGAGATGATAGTGCATCGCGTGCAGCGTGGCTGCGGTCGGCGAGGGCACCCACGCGGTTGCGGCGCCCGCCTGCGGGTGCGCGATCTTCTGCGCCAGCATGTCCGCCATCTTGTCCGGAGCAGCCCAC
>Ga0209952_1003014_pt1 | contig 12075 bp, 11 predicted proteins | sample ThiBiot_750_biof_2_FD_183951 | JGI IMG/M metagenome (GOLD analysis project Ga0209952, IMG submission 183951) | Wastewater bioreactor microbial communities from Cape Town, South Africa - Thiocy_cont_750_biof (SPAdes) | ecosystem: Engineered > Bioreactor > Thiocyanate-remediating >...
CACGACGAGCGCCACGAACATGATCGGCGCCATGTTCTCGATCAGAAAAGCAATCATGGAGTCCCCCGAGCCGTTTCCGGCTCCCTCAATCTTTCTTGATGGCTTCGACCAGATGCTCGACTTCGGCCTCCAAGCTCGACGGCTGCGCCTCGTAAGGATCGCGGATCAGCCCCCGCATCACCGCGATGCGCTTGATCAGTTCGGAAATTCCCTGGATCAGCAGCAGCGTGAAACCGATCATCAAGAGCGCCTTGGCGGGCCATTGCGGCAGTCCGCCCGCATTGGCCGATTGCTCGTTGATTTCCCACGACCGCATGAAGAACGGTACGCTGGTGATGATCATTACGATGCACAGCGGGATCAGGAAGAAGGTGTGGCCGATGACGTCGATGGTGTCGCGGACTTTCTTCGGCCACAGGCTGTTGACGATATCGATCCGGATATGTTCGTTGTTGAGCAGCGTCCACGGCGCGCAGAGCAGGAAGACGATTCCGAACAGTACCCACTGTAGTTCCAGCCAGGCGTTCGACGATTCGTCGAATACCTTGCGGATGGTGGCATTGGCGCTCGAGATCAGGACAGCGAGAAGGATCAGCCACGACAGCTGTCGCCCGATCCACGAATTGATCGCGTCGATCCCCTGACTGAGTTTCAGGAGCGATTGCACGGAAGGTCTCCCCGATTTCAGCTTCCGCCATCCCGTCGGCATCTTGGGGCCGGGCGCTTATTATTCGAGCGGCTTGAAGTGGCTGCACCATTTCAGCGCGCTACGCCGCCGTCAATTGGAAGTTTGGCGGCGGCTGGGACAATCGTGGGACACCCACAGGGGTGGCGTCGGGGGAGTTTATCCTCCGGTCACGCTCATGTGCCGGCTCACGCTCGGGCGATTGTGCCGGCGGTCGATGACGAAGTCGTGGCCTTTGGGCTTGAGACCTATGGCGCGGTCAATGGCCTGACTGAGCAGTTCGTTCTCGGGTGAGGCCCGCAGCGGCCGACGAAGGTCGGAGGCGTCTTCATGACCGAGGCAGGTATGAATGGTGCCGGTGCAGGTAACCCGGACGCGATTGCAGGATTCGCAGAAATTATGGGTCATCGGCGTGATGAAGCCGATCGTGCCGCCGGTCTCGCTGACCTGGACGTAGCGGGCAGGGCCGCCGGTGGAATCGTCAAGGTCGGTCAGGGTGTAGCGCGTCGCCAGCCGGCTGCGCAGCAGCGATAACGGTAGGTACTGGTCGATACGTCCGGTGCCGATATCGCCCATCGGCATCACCTCGATCAGCGTCAGGGTCATGCCCTTGTCGTGAGCCCATTCCATCAGCGCCGGAATCTCGTCCTCGTTGACGTTCTTCAGCGCCACTGCGTTGATTTTCACCGCGAGGCCGGCGGCACGCGCCGCCTCGATGCCGGCTAGCACCTTGTCGATATCGCCCCAGCGAGTGATGGCCTTGAAGCGGGCCGGATCGAGGGTGTCGAGCGAGACGTTGATGCGGCGAACGCCGCAGTCGCGCAGCTCGCTGGCGAAGCGGGCGAGTTGCGAGCCGTTGGTGGTCAGCGTCAATTCGTCGAGCGCACCACTATTCAGATGGCGCGACAGCGAGCGAACCAGCGACATCACGTTGCGCCGGACCAGCGGTTCGCCGCCGGTGAGTCGCAGCTTGCGCACGCCCTTTTCAATGAAGACGGAACACAGCCGGTCGAGTTCTTCCAAGGTGAGGAGGTCCGCCTTCGGCAGGAAGGTCATGTCCTCGGACATGCAGTAGAAGCAGCGCAGATCGCAGCGGTCGGTCACCGACACACGTAGATAGGTGATGTTCCGGCCGAAGGGGTCGGTCATCGTTCCCGGATGGTTGGCTAAAGGCCCTGGCATCGCGCGACACTCGGTTCAGGCATGAATACCCCAAGGTACTCCCCGAGGGCTGTTTGCAGCCCTGCATTATTCTCGTTCTAAATCTATGGGCGATCAGGCGGCTCCGCAATCCATCCCATTGTCGCGGTTGCGCGCCGCCAGCTAGTGCGCTGCTTACCGTGCGGGTTGCGCCGCGGGTGTCGTGGTCTGCGGTGCCGGGAATGCGGAGTTGGCGGCCGGCGCAGGGGCCGCTGCCGCAGGCTTCGGAGCTGGGCGCCTGCGCGGTTTCCGCCGCGCCGGTCGCTTCGGCGGTTCGGCCTGAAGCTCGCCGACCACCGGGTTCGGATCGAAGACGGTTGTGGGCTGCGAAGTGATGTAGTCGCCCGGACGGTGCGTCACCTGCACCGGCACGGTCAGCGGCTGGTAGTTCGGCAACGCAAAGGCGACACTGAAGCTATCGGCGTTATCGGGCACAGACAGCGAGCAGGGTGTCTTGCAACTCGGCCCGAGCGAACTGGTAGCGTCCGCGCCGGGGGGCACCGAATCGACCTGGATCGATACGGTTTTCGGAGTTGGCTTGAAGGAATCCATCGACAACGAGGAACAGCCCGCCAAGCCCAAGCTGGCGACCGCGACGACGATCATACTACGCATTATCCCACCCGTTCTCTTGCGGCACCCAGCCACGGACCCCGCGTGAACAATAAGAGGGAGCGAAGCGCCGCGCAATAAGCGGTTACCGGTCCTTCGGTGGAGTGAAAGATTGAATAAATATAAGTAAAAACAATATATTGTATCGAATATCTAATCTTTCACGGGAATCTTAAATAGGCTTTCAACGGCTTCTGGAAGCTCGCTCATCCGGTCGATCAGGCGATCCGGCTTGAGGTCGGCGATCGGGACTTCGGTATATCCGAAGGACACTCCGATCACCGGGACGCCGGCGCGCCGTGCCACGCCGACATCGGTTCCGGCGTCGCCAACCATGATGGTGGAGGCGATCGCGCCGCCGGCCTTTGCCACCGTCTGGCGCAGGATGATCGGGTCGGGCTTGGCGACGCCGAAAGTATCCGCACCGCAGATGGCCGCGAACCGTGGCGTCAGACCCAGCCGGTCCAGCAGTCGGAGCGACAGCCACTCCAGCTTGTTGGTGCAGACCGCGAGGCGATAACCGCGCCCGGAGAGGTCATCGAGCGCCGCTTCCAGCCCCTCGAAGGGGCGGGATTCGTCGGCGATATGGTCAGCGTAATAGGCGATGAAATCCTCGGTCAGCTTCGTCATTTCCTCCGGCGTGACCTGCCGGTTTTCGACCTCGAGGCCGCGCTCGAGCAGTCGCCGCGCTCCGGCGCCGATCAGATTGCGTGCGGAATCAAGCGGTAACGGCGACATTTTCTCGCGAACGAGGATGTGATTGAGGGCGCCGATGAGGTCCGGCGCGGTATCGACCAGGGTGCCGTCGAGGTCGAAAGCGATGACGGGGGCGTTTTTCATGCCTGATCGCTAACCGGCGGGGCGGGCCGTTGCAAGGGAGGCTCGGGTCACGGTTTCACGAGAGAACGAGGATGGGCCTGTTCAGGACCGGCGGCCGACGCTAGATAGGTCCGCGGATTGGGTCATGGGCGGGTTCTTTCGGGGACCTTGGTGGGTGGTTTGGCGGATGAATCTCGACGACCGAAAACGACAGGCCGCCGCGCGCGCCCTGGAAGAGGTTCGTGACGGCATGAAGCTGGGTCTCGGCACCGGCTCCACCGCCAAGCACTTTGTCGACCTGTTGGGTGAGCAGGTCCGCGACGGCCTCAAGGTGGTCGGCGTCCCGACCTCGGAAGCGACCCGCATCCAGGCCGAACAGTGCGGCGTGCCCCTGACGACTTTGGACGACATCGATCACCTCGACCTGACGGTCGACGGCGCGGACGAGGTCGATGCCGCGCTTGACCTGATCAAGGGCGGCGGCGGTGCGCTGCTGCGCGAAAAGATCGTGGCAGCGGCGTCGGGCCGGATGATCGTGATCGCCGACGACACCAAATGGGTCGAGCGGCTCGGCCGCTTCCCTCTGCCGATCGAAGTCATTCCGTTCGGATTGGCGGCCACCCGGCGCGCAATCGAGAACGCCATGGCGGCGAGTGGCGTGGCGGGTGAGTTGCGCATCCGGCAGGCGGCCGCCGGCCATGCTTTCGTCACCGACGGTGGCCACTGGATTATCGATGCCCACCTCGGTGCCATCCCGGACGTGCCGCGTCTGGCCGGATCGCTGGCATCGATCCCGGGTGTCGTCGAGCATGGTTTGTTTGTCGGCCTTGCCAGCACCGTGGTGCTGGCCGGAGCCAATGGAATTCGCGTCGTCGAGCGGCGCTAGGTCGAATTGGAAATCAAGGAGTTCACATGAAGTATCTCAGCCAGATGTTGATCGCCGGTGGCCTTGCCGTGGGACTGGCGCTGTCCGGTGGTGCCGTGCAGGCGCAAACCGCCGCGCCCGCCCCGAAGCAAGAACTCAAGCCGGCGTCGCCGGCGGCGATGGCCGCCGCCAAGGAATTACTCAACTTGAAAAATGCGCAGGCCATGTATGCCAGCGCCATTCCGAACATCGTTCAGCGCACCAAGGCCAACCTGTTGCAGAACAACCTCAACTACCAGAAGGATCTGGATGAGGTCGCGGTGATCATCGCCAAGGATCTTGCCGGGCGCGAATCCGAAGTCGGCGACCAGATGGCGAAAGTCTATGCCAACGACTTCACCGAGCAGGAGCTGAAGGATCTGGTGACGTTCTACAAGACGCCGCTCGGGCAGAAGCTGCTGACGACGGAACCGCATGCCATCGCCTCGAGCATGGGTTTCATGAACGAATGGGCGCAGCAGATGATCGGGAAGGTCGCCGAACAATTCCGCGACCAGATGAAGAAGCGCAACAAGCCGGTGCTGTAAGCGAAGGCGAGGAATGGCCGTCATGGCGGATTTCGACGCGGATCTGTTTGTCATAGGTGGCGGCTCGGGCGGCGTGCGCGCCGCGCGGATCGCCGCCGGCCATGGCGCCCGCGTCATGATCGCCGAGGAATATCGGATGGGCGGCACCTGCGTCATTCGCGGGTGCGTGCCGAAAAAGCTGTTCGCCTACGCCTCGCATTTCAGCCACGACTTCGCCGACGCCGCCGGCTTCGGCTGGACCGTTCCGCCCGCGACCTTCGACTGGTCGACCTTGATCGCCAACAAGGACAAGGAGATCGCGCGACTGGAGGCCGCCTACACCACCAATGCGGAGAAAGCGGGCGCGCAGGTCATCAAGTCGCGCGCTGTGTTCGAGGATCCGCATACGCTGGTGCTGGACGACGGCAAGAAGGTCCGCGCGAAATATATCCTGATCGCCACCGGCGGCGCGCCAAACCACGGCAAGATGATCCCCGGCATCGAGCATGTGATTTCCTCGAACGAGGCGTTTCATCTGCCCGCATTGCCGAAGCGCATCGTGATCCAGGGCGGCGGCTATATCGCGCTGGAATTCGCCTGCATCTTTGCCGGGCTCGGCTCCGACGTGACGGTGATCTATCGCGGCGACAACATTCTGCGCGGCTTCGACGACGACGTCCGCGCCCATGTCCGCGCCGAGATGGAGAAGGACGGCATCACGATTCTCACCGGCTGCACGGTGGACAGGATCGAGAAGCACGGCGACGAGTACACATCGCATCTGTCGAATGGCTCCAGCATCGCGTCCGACAAGGTGATGTTCGCCATCGGCCGTCATCCCAACGTCGCCAATCTCGGGCTTGAGAAGGCGGGCGTCGCCATCAATCCGAAGAACGGCGGCATCGCCGTCAACGAATTTTCGCAAAGCTCGGTGCCGCATATCTATGCGGTCGGCGACGTCACCCATCGCTTCAACCTGACGCCGGTGGCGATCCGCGAGGGCCACGCCTTCGCCGACACCGTGTTCGGCAAGCGTGAGGTCAAAGTCGATCACGCGAACATTCCGACGGCGGTGTTCACGCAGCCGCAAGTCGGCACCGTCGGCCTGACGGAAGAGCAGGCAAGGGCGCAGTTCGCCACCGTCGATGTCTACAAGACCACCTTCCGCCCGCTGAAGGCGACGCTGTCGGGCAGCCAGTCGCGCGTATTGATGAAGCTGGTGGTGGATGGCGCGAGCGACCGCGTCCTCGGCTGTCATATCGTCGGGCCGGAGGCGGCCGAACTCATTCAGGTCATCGCCATCGCCGTGAAGATGAAGGCGACCAAAGCCGACTTCGACGCCACCATGGCGCTGCATCCGACCTCAGCCGAAGAACTGGTGACGATGCGCACCCGCACCGCGCGCTACGTGCGCGAGGCGGCGGAGTAGGGCGGCTACTCGATCACACCCAGCCAATCGGCAGCATTGCGCCACAGCGTGCCACGATGTTCGCGGCGAAAAAATCCCATGTGGCCGATGCTCCTCACGCCGGCATCGCTTGGCGCGATGGAGATTACTTCGGGCGTCGTCGTGGTGAAGCCTGAGCACAGCAATTCCACCGCAGAACGTGGCGCCCAGGTATCGTCGGTGAAGGCCAGCGCCCGCAGCGGCGCTTTGTAATTCGCGAAGTTTGGAAGCGCCGCGAGCGTCGCGTCGCCGAGCAGGTAGCGCTCGTTCATCACCCAGCGCGTCCATTCGAGGAAGACGCCTTTGGGCAGATCCTGACCGAGCATCATACGGCCCGGCAGATAACCGGCGACCCGCGCCACCGGCCTGCCGAGATAATTCATGAACAGGTAGACGCGATAGCGCTCCGGCGATGGCATCAGCTTCCAGTAGGCGGCCTGTGCCGACACGAACAGCGCACGTGTCACCTCGGTGTTGTTCGGCAACAGCCCCAGCGCCTGGCCGCCGAACGAATGCCCGACATAGAGCAGCGGCAGGTTGCCGTAACGCTGGCGCATCCATGTCACCGCGCCGGTGACATCCTTCGCCGCCCAGTCCGTCATCGAGGCATCGAAGCCGCGCAGCGAGGGCAGCTTGCCGCCGGCGGCGGGCGGCTTCGGCCGCGAGCCGCCGATGCCGCGATAATCGTAGGTGAGGACGGCGCAGCCCTGCCGCGCCAGATAGCGCGCGAAGGCGTCGTAATAGCCGCGCGGCACCGCCGTCGCCGAGTTGATCAGAACGGCATGATGCTTGGTCCCGCGCGGCAGATACAACGTGGCGGCCAGCGCATATCCGTCGGTGGCGGAAATCGAGATGTCGTCGGAATAGACGTCGTCCAGCACAGCCTCGGTCACGGTCGCATCTCGGTTCTTCAACGGGTTCGGCGCGCGGGGAATCTGCCCCGCGTCGTCCATTCTATAGCAACCCCTTGTATTGCCACGACGATTTCAAACTGGCGGGGAGCGTCCCGGCTGTGTATAACCCGCCGGTCCGCCATCCGTGGAGAATGGCGGCTTTTTCTTCAGGAGTAGACCATGTCCGAGCGGTGGACACCCGATAGTTGGCGCAACAAGCCGGTGGTGCAGATGCCGGCCTATCCCGATGCGAAGGCCCTGGCCGACGTCGAGGCGCAACTCGCGACGTTTCCGCCGCTGGTTTTTGCGGGTGAGGCGCGCAACCTGAAGAAGTCTCTGGCCCGAGTCGCAAAGGGTGAGGCTTTCCTGTTGCAGGGCGGCGATTGCGCCGAGAGCTTCGCCGAGCACGGCGCCAACAACATCCGCGACTTCTTCCGCGTACTGCTGCAAATGGCGGTGGTGCTGACCTATGCCGGCGCGCTGCCGGTGGTGAAAGTCGGCCGCATCGCCGGCCAGTTCGCCAAGCCGCGTTCGTCGCCGGTGGAGAAGGTCGACGGTGTCGAGCTACCGAGCTATCGCGGCGACATCGTCAACGATATCGCCTTCACCGCCGAGGCCCGCACCCCGGATCCACGGCGGCAGGTGATGGCGTACCGGCAGTCGGCGGCGACGCTGAACCTGCTGCGCGCCTTCGCGACCGGCGGCTATGCCAATCTCGCCAGCGTGCACGAGTGGATGCTCGGCTTCGTCAAGGGCTCGCAGCAGTCGCGGCGTTATCAGGAACTGGCCGACCGTATCTCGGATGCGCTCAACTTCATGCGCGCCTGCGGCCTCAATCTGGAAAGCCATCCGGAGCTGCGGGCGACCGAGATGTACACCAGCCACGAGGCGCTGCTGCTCGGCTACGAGCAGGCGTTCACGCGCGTCGATTCCACCACCGGCGACTGGTACGCGACCTCCGGCCATATGATCTGGATCGGTGATCGCACCCGGCAGCTCGATCACGCCCATGTCGAGTATTTCCGCGGCATCAAGAATCCGATCGGCCTCAAGTGCGGTCCGTCGCTGAAGCCGGACGAGTTGCTGAAGTTGATCGACATCCTCAACCCCGACAACGAGCCGGGCCGGTTGACGCTGATCTCGCGTTTCGGCGCCGACAAGGTCGCCGACGGTCTGCCGCCGCTGGTGCGCGCGGTGCAGCGGGAAGGGCGTGTCGTGGTGTGGTCGTGCGATCCGATGCACGGCAACACCATCACCTCGACCACCGGCTACAAGACGCGGCCGTTCGACCGCATCCTGTCCGAGGTGAAGGGCTTCTTCAACGTGCACGCGGCCGAAGGCACCTACGCCGGCGGCGTGCATCTGGAGATGACCGGGCAGGACGTCACCGAATGTCTCGGCGGCGCGCGCGCGATCACCGACGAGCACCTCAACGACCGCTATCACACGGTCTGCGATCCGCGCCTCAATGCCGAGCAGTCGATCGACATGGCGTTCCTGATCGCCGAACTGCTCAAGCAGGAGCGCGCCGGCAAGGCGCAACCGCTGCCGGCGGCTGCGGGAATGTGATGTGCTGAGGGCGTGGCGGGCGACGGTCAATTCGTGGAACGGATTGGCCTTCGCCATCCGCTCCGAACAGGCGATCCGCGAGGAACTGGCGGCGCTGATCCTCTCGGTGCCGCTGGCTTGGCTGATCGGCACCACGCCGGCGCGGCGGATCGAGATGGTGGCGGTGATCCTGCTGCTGCTGGTCGTCGAACTGCTCAATACCGCCATCGAGAAGCTGGCCGACCGGCTGACCACCGATCACGATCCGCAAATCGGCCGCGTCAAGGACATGGGCTCGGCGGCGGTCGGCGTCACGCTGATCATCGCGGGCGCGGTCTGGCTGCTGGCGCTGGCCGAATGTCTGGGGTGGGTTTGAAGCGGATGGAATGGAAGTTTCGTCCTGACGTGGCAACACCCCGAGGCGTCATCGCCGGGCTTGACCCGGCGATCCATCCTTTCGAAAAGAGATGGATGCGCGGATCAAGTCCGCGCATGACGGCGGAGAAATTCGTCGGAGACACAATGCCGCAGAGCGGGTGAGTTGAGACAGGTGAATTGATGGCGACCGAATTCAAGATCACTCTCGCGCAGCTCAATCCGACCGTTGGCGACATCGCCGGCAATGCCGCCAAGGCGCGCGAAGCGCGGGCGCAGGCGAAAGCCGCCGGCGCCGATCTGCTCGTACTGCCGGAATTGTTCATCGCCGGTTATCCGCCGGAAGATCTGGTGTTGAAGCCGGCGTTTCAGGCGGCCTGTCGTGCGGCGATCGAAGATCTCGCACGCGAAAGCGCGGATGGTCCGGCGATGCTGATCGGCTCGCCATGGGTCGATGGCGGCAAGCTCTACAATGCCTGCGCGCTCTTGGCGGAAGGTCGCATCGCCGCGTTGCGCTACAAGGTCAACCTGCCGAATTACGGCGTGTTCGACGAGAAGCGCGTGTTCGCGCGCGGGCCTGTGGCCGGGCCAGTGACGGTCGGCGGCGTGCGCATCGGCGTGCCGATCTGTGAGGACACGTGGCTCGAGGAGTCGGCGGATTACGAGAATGTCGTCGAATGTCTCACAGAGACCGGCGCGGAAATTCTGGTGGTGCCGAACGGTTCGCCCTACGCCAAGAGCAAGACCGACATGCGGCTGTCGATCTCAGTGGCACGCGTCACCGAAAGCGAACTGCCGCTGGTTTATCTCAATCAGGTCGGCGGGCAGGACGAACTGGTGTTCGACGGTGCGTCGTTCGTGCTCAACGCCGACCGTTCGCTCGCCGCGCAACTGCCGGCCTTCGTCGAGAACATCACCACGCTGACGTTCACCAAAGGCGCGGAGGGATGGCACTGCAAGGGTCCGGTCGCGCCGCTGCTTGATAATGACGAAGCGGACTACGCCGCCTGCGTGCTCGGCCTGCGCGATTATGTCGGCAAGAACGGTTTTCCCGGTGTGCTGATGGGCGTTTCCGGCGGCATCGATTCCGCGCTGTGCGCGGCGATCGCGGTGGATGCGCTAGGGGCGGAGCGCGTGCGCGGCGTGATGCTGCCGTTCAAGTACACCGCGCAAGTGTCGCTCGAGGACGCGGCGAAACTCGCCAAGGCGCTCGGCATTCGTTACGAGGTGCTGCCGATCGCCGACGCCGTCAATGGTTTCGAGGCAATCCTCGCTGATACGTTCAAAGGCTTGCCGCGCGATATCACCGAAGAGAATTTGCAGGCGCGCACCCGCGGCACGCTCTTGATGGCGCTGTCGAACAAGACCGGCGCGATGGTGGTGACCACCGGCAACAAGTCGGAAATGTCGGTCGGCTACGCCACGCTCTACGGCGACATGAACGGCGGCTTCAATCCGATCAAGGACATCTACAAGACCGAGGTGTTCCGGCTCTCGCGTTTGCGCAATACGTGGAAGCCGGATGGCGCGCTGGGGCCGTCGGGCGAAGTGATTCCGAACAACATCATCGTGCGGCCGCCGACCGCCGAGTTGCGCGACAACCAGACCGATCAGGACTCGCTGCCGCCTTACGACGTGCTCGACGCTATCCTCGAACGGCTGGTGGAGCGCGAGGAGCCGCTGGCGGACATCGTGGCCTCCGGTTTCGAACGCGATACCGTGGCGCGGATCGATCGCCTTTTGAACATCGCGGAATACAAGCGGCGGCAGGCCGCGCCGGGCGTCAAGGTGACGCGCAAGAATTTTGGCCGCGATCGCCGCTATCCGATCACCAACCGCTTCCGCGACTCCGGCGCACCGCTGCCCTCCGCCGACGCAACGCTGACCCCGCGCAGCGGCAAGGCGTCGACGGACGTGTTCGAGGGGTGAGGGTGGTCGCGGTTACTTTCCGTCATAGCCGGATTTATTCCGGCCATCCACGTCCTTGACGCGGCGTCGACGTCGCTGGTGCGTACATCGTCACAATACCCTCAGCGTCGTCCCCGCGAAGGCGGGGACCCAGAATCCCTGGCGATTGTGGTCTGACGGTCTGTCAAAGTGACTATCGCAGTGCGCATCATCAGCGACACGGCGTCTGGGTCCCCGCCTTCGCGGGGACGACTCTGATCGCGATGCATATCCGTCAATAAACGACTGCTCGAGGCGACCGCTCGGCTCTCAGGATAAGCCGTCACGCGCATCTCAACGCATCATCGCGTCGGCAGGAACGTCGGTCCCACGGTACGGATGCCGTTCTTGTCGGTGTTCGGAGCCGGCGTATTGCCCGGTGCTGCTGCGGCGGCCGCCGCGCCGTTTGCCGGCGGTGCATCCTGTGCCGTGGCCGCGCCCTTCTTCTGCGGCGCTGCCTTCGGCTGCGACATCTTCTTGGCGCGGTCCTCGGTGACGATGATATCGCCCTGTTGCAGCGAGGCCTTGTCGTCGAGATGCTTCAGCGCCTGCGACCAGGTTTCGCCGGTGGCCTTGCAGGTGCAGTTCGGATCGAACGTCTTGCGATACTGGAACGCATGAGGCAGCGAGGTATACGGCTGGCCCGAGATCGACACCGCCTGGTTCATGTCCTCGCCGGGATTGCGATAGGTGTAGAGATTGGCGTCCGCCGCCGGGCACTGGTTCTTGCAAGTGCGCTCGTCGTCGCCGAAGCGGCTCTGCACCGTCGCGAACGAGATCGGGAAGTAATAGCCGTCGCAGCTTCGCACGCAGACCGTGCGATAGGTGCCTGAGGGTGCGCCGGGCGGCGGCGCGAGATTCGGATCGACTTCGCCGGGATTGGGATTGTTATTGCCGCCGCCGAACAGGTTTTCGAAGAATCCGCCGGGGCCGCGCGGCGCGTTGGCATATTGCGGGCCGCAATTGTTCTGGGCGAGAGCGGCCAGCACCGAGCGGCGCTGGCTTTCGCGCTCGTGTCCGCCACCGCCGCGCAATTGCTCGAGGCTGCCGAGCATCTGGTCGAGATTGGCGCGCATCTGCTGGATCTGGTTGTTGACCGGACCGCATTGCGCCGATTG
>Ga0209952_1003016_pt1 | contig 12065 bp, 14 predicted proteins | sample ThiBiot_750_biof_2_FD_183951 | JGI IMG/M metagenome (GOLD analysis project Ga0209952, IMG submission 183951) | Wastewater bioreactor microbial communities from Cape Town, South Africa - Thiocy_cont_750_biof (SPAdes) | ecosystem: Engineered > Bioreactor > Thiocyanate-remediating >...
TCAAATAAACGATAGAAACTCTTTAATCGGATCACTAACGAAAGAAATGAATACGTTCACTCGAACGATTAACAAGCGAAGAAAATTCAAGTGAACTTTTGACAAGTGTGTCATCGATAGAGTTTCTCATCATTCGCATAGTCGAACACAAAACATCTTTGGTGTGAATAAAATAATAAAAAAAAAAACAAGAAGAAAATATGGCACCAATAAGAAACAACAGACTACGAACGTTTTTTTTTTATTCTTCGTTTGCCTATTCGGACTGGTCTCGACAGTTTTTTTTTCTTCTTTTCCTTCTTTCTCTCTTTCCTTCTCTGTCTCTCTTTCTCTTTTCTGTACGAAAAAAAAATCGAAAGGTAACATATTGCCAAACATGAAAAGAAGTCATTGAAAAAAAGAAAAGAGTGAGAAAGTTCGAAAGATTAGTAATCAACTGTGTTTACACATGCTTAGTAACGAATAGGTTCTATGGCATCTTTTACATTTACCATCAAGGTTAAGCAAAACATTTCTCATAGAAATATATAGTGAAAGAAGAAAAAAAAAGAAATGAATATATTAATCAATGATTCATTGCATTTAAATTCTTATTTACAACGAGAAATAAATGTTCATTCACTTTGTTTTCTTCCAATACACACACACACACACACCTTCGATTTAATCACAATCATAATCATGACTGAGCATTGATTTTTATCGTAATAACATAGAATTATATATCTAAACTAATGATTGACTAACTAAAATGAGTAGACATCGACATATTGACTGCATTGATCAGATAAATATACGTATATATGTACTCGACGTGCTCATCGTCCTTCCGTTATGTGTGAATATTTCAAAAGAATAATTATAGTAGGAAAAAATATAATACAAATGAATAAAGAACGACGGCGACGACGACAACAACAACAACAACCTAGAGCAAGATAAGAAATCGGAAGGAATAATCATCCGGTGTGTGTCTTTATGCTTGAGTTCCGCTTTTTAGGCGATTTATCATCACTAAAATAAACATACACACGCATGCTCAAGAACATAAGCTATTTTTTGTCTTTATTTAATTCTTGCTGTTACTCGGTCTTTGATAGATCTCTATACGCGTGCACATCACGTCCGTCAATGATTGATTCACAAACAGAAGTAGTAAGAATTGTGAACATTCACATATTGAACAAATTGCTTTTTTTCTCTTCTTCTCTCTGGCTATTGATGTTCTTTGTCATCGTTATTCTAATGTGATCTATTCAAGTTCAAAGTTTGACCAATGGAACTCTGATGTTCTCCTCACTTTTTAATGCGACGCTATAAAAATATGTACCATGAATTTATGTTTTTTTTTCATTCGTTCATTGGCATACTTTACGTGACAGTCATTTTCTATCGTAGTTTTTTTTTTCTCTTCGATATGGATCGATGATAAATAGGAAACATGTGAAAAGACATTAACGTTTCATTCACATACTTTTCTGCATCGAAAAAAAATGATTAAACTGGTTCGAAGAAACAAGACACCACGAGTTTGACACATCTGACAAGACCGCGCATGTGACACACAACACAGACTGTGACTGCTACGAATTCCAATTAGCCATAATAAACCATAGTAGGAAGCGCGTCATCACGTTTACAATAATAGCAAGTTAAAAGAGACAAAGAAGAGTTGCAGAAATAGAGGAAAACGACAAGAAGAAGTTGAAATGAAAAAGAAAACGGAGAAGAAGAAGAAGAAAAAACAGCGAGAGAGAGAAAAAGAAAGACAAAGAGGAAGAGTGTTCACCCACATGTGTCTAAAATAATATATATATATATATAAAATTTTACTTGACATTGTAAGTTTGTTGCTTAGCTGCGGTTGATCAAAAGAAGAAAAAAAAGAAAACGAGCGAGTATCGTGAATATGATGGAGAAAAAGAGAGACACATGCACTCATTGACGAGAGAATCGTATTCAAGCAATGCACGCTACTCCTCGTATTTACTAATGATGAAAGAATGACGAGTTCGCATTTGTTCACTTGTCCGCAGATAATGGACGCGCATATGCTCGTCTAGAAATTCTCATGAGAAAACCAATAAATTCTTTCCGGATTGTTTCACATCGATTTCTTAATCTTCAAAAAAACGTTTTCTGATTATATCTATTTCGAATGAGCCGTTTCCCGGGCTCATTATTTCTTTCTAAAAAAAACATACGCACACAGAATTTCTATTTTGACGTGTTTTTATTCAACTAAGCATCCAATTTACATTATAATTAATAGTCATTAAGTAGTTTTTGAAAAGAAAAACTTTCTTAATAAACTTCTTTTTGTTAAGTAATAATACGAGAATAAAAACATCTGATGTATTTACTTACACGATTTACTAAACATCATTTATACAATGAATAACAGAAGAAAGAGAGATCGTAAAAAATTTACATAACTCTTGGATATGCTTGACATTTTTTTTTCTCTCAGAGAAGAATGAATTGTATGCAGCTGGATGTAGTTTCGATATTATCAGTTAAAACAATGATAAACAGTTGTAGTTTTGTCGATTTGATTACAAAAAAAAACTCTTTTTGTTTCACTTCGTTTTATGCACCGTTAGAAATCAACAATGCATTTGAGAATGGTTACATACTTGAAATCTAAGACGTAAAATTAATTGTATTTTTTTTTCTCATCAAAAGTCTACTGTGATTTTGAACACGTGGGAATTGTTTCTCATCAATGTATTCTCTGATCAACAGACAGTCAGGCAAAAGAAAATATTAGAAAAGAACTAGTTTCCGTTTATTCATTGGTCGAACAAAGATCAATTTTTTCCTATCGACGAAAAAAAAGAGAGAGCGAGCGAGCAAAAGAGAGACAAAAAAATTAATTAGACCCATTATGTATCATCATTTTCTTTAAATGCAAAGACAGATTTAAAAAAAACAGAAAACAAGCGAGAAAAACAGAGAGAAAGAACACAAACACACCACCGGTCATCATCATTGTGCGTTTACAGTTCTGTGTAACTATAATCACGATTGATTCCGATAGCTCGAAAGAAAATCGGACAAATAAAAGATATATTAAAGCCAATTGCGAAATATGTCAAATAATAATAAGGCAATTCAACTTTAGCTAGACGTTTTGATTCAGCATTTTTCCAATCAAGGCCATAATATTGACATGTCAAACGTAAAACAATTGTTTTGACGATCTGTCGTGTTGCCATAACAAATAACATGCCAATTATTGTTCGAACAATGCATAGACCTAGATCAGGCGCAATGATAGCATAGAGTGGAGGTGTAAGTGGCCGTTGGAGAAGACCGGCTTTGTGCATAGCTGTCGTAGCCGAACATAAACCGAATGCACTACCAAGAATAACGGTCGTATCCGAACGAGCTGTTGACCATTGTCGAACACTTGGATAGCATTTAATCAGAAGTATTCCAAGGCAAAAATTCAATATTGGAGAAAACGAAAAATTCAATTGAAATTCATCGATTTGATCAACATAAGGAAACATGATATAAATCAATAGCAATGCATACAGAGTACCTGCAATGATATCCTAGACAAAAAATAAAGATTGATTATTCGAAAGATAGAGAGAGAGAGAAATCGCCTTTGTTTTTCCTTACAAGAAATGAATGCATGCCAAGATAAATTCGACTAAGACAAACCCACACACATACAACTGCAGCACAACCTAAACCGAGCCAAATATTGAACTAGAAACGATTGAAAATAGATGACTTTCGTGTTGAAATGATTGACATGAACATACGTCATATCGTTGTATCGAAAGAAGTACAAGTGAGAAAGGTATTCCAGCTGCAAACATCGCATGTGTCGAAGGAAAACCGTATTCTTCAATATAACTAAGAGAAATCGAATTTAAAGACGAAGAGGATTTTGATTTATTCTACCGTTTTTCTAGTTTTGTAACCGGTGGTGTCGAAGGTCTTGGTATTGCTAGAATATCTTTCGTTGCCTGTCCGACGTACATAAAAAAAGCCCAGAGTATCGAAATTTTTCTCGCTACAGCTCCATCAACATTCCAAACCCAAGTTGGAAAAAATAGAATATAGAATATTTCATTTCCAAGTGCAGCTCCAAATTGAAAAAAGTAATACCAAAACCAAGATGTTATTCTATAGTCGAGTTCTTCCGATGAATCATATTTTGTTTTCTTTGGATCGGCATTATGTTTGATTTCTTCGAGACATTCATCCAAAACATTTGAATCATAGAGAATTTTCCCATCTAAATGTCGTCGATAGACACCAGTCGACGACGAACTTTTCTCATCATCGTCATCTGATATTCGATTATTATTGTTGTTATTATTTTTATTTAAATTATTGCTCTCGAATGTTGGAATGAGATCGGGTTGTTGATTGGATTTGGGTTCAACGCCGAGATATTGCTGAAATCGAGCGACATGCTCAGGTTCATGAAGCCAGACAATCAATGAACGAAGATAATTCCACATGAATAAATCTTTCGAATGAATAATCTGTAAAGAAAATGAAATTAAACAAAAAGAATGAATTCTTATCAAATCTCGATCTCGTGTCGTGTGTAAAACAATTTTTATTCATTTTGTTTCAAAGATAACAAAGAAACAATGAATTACGTAGTTGAATGAATCAAGACAAGAAGAAAAATTATGTCTTTATCTTATTCAATCTATAGACAGATGGCTCATTTAGTTCGTGTACATTTTCTTGTTCTTCGTTTGAACAAGAAGAGAACAGTTTAATTTCATCCGAAGAATGAAAGAAAACGAACGAGAGAGGAAGAGAGAAAAGGATTAATTAATCGAGCATGTTGCATTGATAATCATATATTCAATCGAATCTCTTGTTTAAAAATTTTGTCTCAACGGTATACGTGCATGTAATATAATATTTGATAAGATATGATTAATCGTAGAAATGAAATGAGTAAGACAGGAGAAATATGTTACGAGTACACGATGATCACGTAGTTCTTTTTTTTTTTTATTAAAATGTGAAAATAACGGATGTCATATTTGAATGTATGGCACTAGGAAAATGGAAATTTTGTTGTTTGCGGCTGAGATTTTACTCGTGAAAAACTATTGGATACAAGAAAAGGAACCGAACATCTGGCGACATCCAACATATCGATCTAACGATCGATCAGTCAAAAGAAATATATATATATGAAATTATAATTTGAATTGTTTATCAAATTACTTTTTCGATTTGATCTGTTGGGATTAAAAATAAATATTAGTTCTTGAAATTTGATATCGTTGTCATGGTGAAAACCGACCCCTATGGATGTCGATATAGAATGATGTTTAGTGAATAGATTGATATGGTTGGAGTAGAGTTAAAAGGCGCTTTTCGTGGTGAAACACGACGAAGTTTAAGATCAGGTGAGATCAATAATTATCAGAATTCTTGTCTATCTACGTGTTTAATCAAGGTTTTGGAGTTTATCAATATCCAAATCCATTTTTTCGCTATGAAGGAACATGGCAAGATGGCAAAAAGCATGGTACAATTCAAATATTGAGATTTGTTTCAATCAATAGAATTGATTTATTTATTTTTGTTGATCTACAGGCTTTGGAAAGTTGATCTTTGGCGATGGTTCGTTCTATCAAGGTGAATTTGCTAATAATGAAATCATGGGACAAGGCACACGATACTTTGCAGCTACACGAAATACGTATACTGGACATTTTTATTATGGTAAACGAGTTGTTCAACATGTTTATTGAAAGTAAATTTCGATTGTTTATAGGTGAAATGGATGGTCATGGTCGTTTAAGGTAGATTTTTGTTTGTTTGTACACGAAAGTATATATGAATTTGTTTTTTTTTGTTTAGAATGGGCAATGGTGATTGTTATGAAGGAGATTTTAAATCGAATCATTTTGAAGGTGAAGGAAGTTATCTATCACATGATAAACAATTGTATACTGGAACATGGCATAATCATCGTCGACATGGACATGGCGAACAGACCTATGCTGATGGTAGTCGATATTCAGGAGATTGGATCGAGAATAAACGACATGGCTTTGGCAAATTAGTTGATGCTCAAGAAACAACAACAATTTATGAAGTTTGTGTCACATTTGTGTTTGTGTTTACGTAATCGAATTTGTTGTTTGTCAAATAGGGAAGTTGGAGAAATGATTTAATGCATGGCGAAGGTACATATACACTTGGCGATTCGTATGTATATCGAAATGGTATGATGGTAAATAATTATCCAGTCGGTTGGCCATTTCAATTGCGTTTTTCGAATGAGAATGAAACGGAAAATTTGACATTAACCGAAGAATCGATGATATTTACAGTGGATATCACTGATTCATCGGAAGAAAATAATCGAATCGAAGCTGATTCGGGTCGATTGATAAGACTTCGTTGTGGTCAACAAACTGATCAACCAACAAGTGATAGTCTACCAACACCATTGTACGTTGAAATCTCATTTGAAAAATAATTATAATCAATTTTTTCTCTCAGTGGTTATCATGTGAATTTAATTCCGAGAAATAGTACTACGGATGAAAATCAAATAACTGATGAATCTATTCAAGATTCACTGCTGACTGTTGCTGATAATGGTCGTGCTCAATTCATAGGTGTTAACGTCGATACATTTGCTATTCGACCAGCGAGTGCTGCATCGCTTGCTATGTAGATTATTGTTTTTAATTGATTATTTTTCAAAGTATTCAATCTATTCTAGGTCACAGGATTCGAATCCAGACGCGTCGAAATCATCTTCACGAGCTCCATCAGCTAAAAGTACGACTCGTCGAAAAGGTTCGATCTTTGACTTACCGAATTTCTTCGTCTAATTTTGTATTTATAGAAAAAACAGCAACACCACCACTGTCATTCGTATTGCTCATCGATGATATTACTGATCCAGTTCCTTTTAATAAATCTCTTGAGCCTCTTTATATTCCTGTACAATTTTCATTTGCTACATCGACCTGAAAATAAAAACGAAAATCAAATCGAACTATTTTACATTTCTAGATAAGAAAAAAGCTACTATGTCTTTTCTTCGAAGTTCATTTTCAATACGAAAAACCAAACCACGTAAATCGGTTTCTCGTTCGCCACTTAAATTACAAGCTGATGATCTCGCTCGAGAATTTGGTCCACAATATCAAACAATCGACGCTCGAATTGGTGATCAAAAGCTCGCTTTTGATAAAGCACAAGGCGATTGGATAGTTGGTAATTCGTGTTTTGATTTGAAACCATGACGTTGTAATTTATTTCGTTTGATTTTTTCTCTAGATGGAACTGTTGGTACTGTTGTTAGTTCACGTGAAATGGCTAAATTAGAGAAAAAGAAACGTGAACTCGAAGAAGACAATAATCTTCTTCGAACTAAATTAGAAATTCTTCTCGAAATGCTTGCTGAAGTGTCAGCTGAACATGAATTAAGACGTGCTGCGTAATTTTGTAGAAGATGTAATTTTTGTGCGTAGTAATTGTTGTTTAGACATAATAGATTAAAACAGAGACGTAAATAAACAAAAAAATATGACGATTTTGCGTATAACATTTCTATACGTATTTTTTTATTTTTCTGTTTTGATAATATCAAAAAAGTGTCTAGATAGTACTCAATTTGTAATGAATCATTCATTATGATTGTTACCTGTTTAGGTAGGTGGACTGTATCTATGATAGAATGACGTTTGTTTACAAATGTGGGGAAATTAGGTTGTACTACAGGTCTATTCTCTTTTCCGTATATAAAGTGAAGGAAATTCACACTAAAACTGTGCTTTAAAGAATGTTGAAATCAAATTATTCACGATTAAGTATTTCGATTCTTATATTTGGAATAATATTCAATGTACATGGACAATCAAACGAAAACACACATTCAAAATTAAACCGATTAATAAATCGTCGTGCAACATGTCCCGATGCTAAGATGTGTTTATCGAAATGGGGCTACTGTGGATATACAGATGATTATTGTGGAGTTAATTGTGTGAGTGGACCTTGTACATCTAGTGGTGGAACTAGTGGAGATATTATCAATGAAACCAATTTTCAATGTGTTTTTAATACGATCGATAGTGCAACGCGAAAACAACGATTGACTGGTCTCCAAAAATCAGGATATAAACCAAAAAATGCTGATGAAGCTGCTGTTTTTCTTGCTCATGTGTTTCATGAAACTGATGGACTTAAAACTTTAGTTGAATACTGTGCACCTGGTTCGTAAAATGTTTTCTTTTCTCGCTTTATTAATAAACTTCGAATCTATTCGAATAGGTTGTGGTCCCAACTATGCTTCATCATGGTGTGGTATTCAAGGTGCACCAGGTAAATTATATTACGGTCGTGGATGGATTCAACTATCCTATCCGTGTAATTATAATGCTGCTGGAAAAGCTCTTGGTATTGACTTATTGAAAAATCCTGATCTTGTTAGTCAACAACAGGATATTGCTGTTAAAACTGCTGTCTGGTTTTTTCAAGCGAATAATATCATTGAGCCAGCACGACGAGGTGATTTTGCAGCAACAACACGACTTATCAATGGAGCACAAGAGTGTAATGGTGGACCGGGTGCAATTAACCAACAGACACGAGTTCAAACGTACAAACGAGTTCGTCGGTGCTTTGGTTTAGGTGAACCGAAAATTAATCCTACTTGTTAATTTTCTCTTTTTTGAAAATAAATGCACATACATATAATTAAAGAGTGCATGAAATCGAAAAAGCTAATTACATATATTTACTGCATGACCAACGTAATCGAAATGTGTCACAAGTTTTTTATTTTCTCTTTCTTATCAAAAAAACAAAATCATAAATTTTCATTCGTTTATCGCACATTAAAATCATCATGTGTAATAATTCACATTTTCAAATATTGACAAAGATACACGATCCTATCTTTCTCGTTCTTTAAGAATAATTTTTTTATCATTCTTCTTTTTTAGTTTATTTCCTAAACAGAAGTATTTTGAACAAAAAAAAACTATAATAATAACTAGTTAAGGAGGTGGAGTTTTTGCCAAACATAACGGTTTAAGTTTAGTAAATATATCTAATGTTGTTAATTTCGATGCTTTGAAAATGGCTTTCGATGAATCAATAAATTCGACTGTTATAACTGGCTCGGATAGGTCCGATTTAATTGTTGGTTTAACAAACATTTTCGGATAATGTTTAGCAACATCATCATCAGTTATAATATGTAGAAAATCTCGTGTTGGTCGAGAATCTAATCGCCATGGATCGAACGAGACAAGCACCGTACGAATAGCATGTAAATCAAATGTTGGCAAAAGATGTTTGATTTCTCGAGACAACCAATTTGCCATCTCAATACTTTCTTTCTTTTCAAACAAATAAATTGATTATCTTATTGGAATATAAACTACGAAATAAACAATTCATGAATAGCCAATAGTAAAACGAATGTCATCAATGACGTCAACGATGACGCTACTTGACGGATCTTTTATGTTTTTCAGACAGTTTCTTTCTTTTTTTTTTATTGCCAATAATTATATAATATATATTCGAAAAGAAATAGGTTTATTTGTTATTCTCCCTAGAGAACAATATAGATCCATTAATTCTTGTTTTTTTTTCTCAAAAAAAAATATTAACTAGCAAATAACTCTTTTCACGACTATCTCAAATAATTCTCAATTAGATAAATAAAAAGCTTCATTAACCTTTAATGCACATTTTTTTTCTTTCTATTACTCATTAAGAACACTTGATTTCTTCTCTCTCTCTCTCTCTCTCTTGTTATATCTAAACTCTATCATCAGTATACGCATATGTAGGCAGATTTGTAAGTCTTAGCCGAACAAGTACATCCATTTCTTTTTCTATATCGATATGCGTATATACAGTGACAATATATACGGTACTCATAGATTGCTTGTCCTTCCATGTAAAATGCACGGAGAAAACGAACGACCCGTCTGACGTTGCAGCCCATTATCTAGCAGTACTATTGCCTTCGTCACATCACATCTGTTTCCCTTCGCGCGCGCGCGCACACTCGTCTGCGGCGCCGACAAAAAATTCTCTCGTTCCACATACACACATACATCTCTTTTTTCTTCTTTCTTGTCATGACGAAGCACACAAAAAAAATGGATCGAGAGTCTGCGTTTTTTCTTCTCCTCGTTTGTGTGTGTGCGTGTGTATGACTAGTAAGTAAATTCTTAAGATTCTCGACATATAACAGCAAAAGAAACCTCCTCGAATATCTTTAATGCTCATGAAAAATTTTAACAATCAACCAAGATAAGAGTATTTGATTGATGACAAGAAAAAAGAATATATGTATTATATTATCAGTAATAAAATATACAGATCTCTTTTCTATTAGATAAATATAACTGATGATCGTAAAATTTGACATAATCATGTGAGATTAAATAAATTTTCGACGAGATTTCTCATCATGTATGTATATATATATCAATACTTATGTATGCATATTGTGGATTGAAGGTGTATGTATTCATCTCTATTTTTTCTCTCTCAATCTCTCTTTTTTTCTCTCGTTTTTTTTTCTTTCGTTCTGTCGTTTCTCTCGTTTTCTCTCGGCTACGTAATGAACGTACACAAATAGAAAGAACGAGAAGAATAAATAGCGTCTTTATATAGATTCTTCTTCCTTGCCCGATTACTTTATATATTCTCCCGTTTTTCTTCTCTCTTTTTCTATTTTTTGCGCGCGCACGAGCATTTCTCGTCGATGTCGATAGCTGCAGGCTTGAAATACTATATCTTCTAAGCATTCATCGACGGAAAAGAGAAAAAAAGAGAGACGAGAGAGAGAAAGAGAGAGGGAGAGAAAAAGACGGCAGAAAATGCGAGTGTATGTGCGTGCACATAGAAGTTACACGCACAGAATAGGCAAGAAGAATAGGAGAAAATGGAGGCTGTTGGCTTGCTCGCTATGCAATTCATTTTTGTGAGCGAGCGCGCAAGCACAAATGGCCATGTATGTATCACGATGGGATGCGGGACGCGTAGCATGGTATAGAGAAAAAGGTGGGGAGCGAAGGGAAAGGGAAAGAGCGAGAGCGAGAAAAGTAAAAAACATAGAGAGCGAGCGCGTAAGCGAGCAAACGATCGTGTCATTTTGGAGTCTCCTATCTACTGTTGTGTTGTTGATCATTGACAATGCACAGTATTATTACTCTAGTCAAGAAAAATATGACGATCAAAGAATAAACACATACTCAAATTTCGTTTCTTTTTTTTCAAAATTAACGAAAATCAATATTAATAATATTTACGAAAAAAACAGACAAAAAAAGAATGAAAGAAACAAGTTTCTTCGAGAAGAATTTCGACGTTTTTTTCCTCTCTCTCTCTCTCTGTCGCTTTGGTTAGTGTTATAAATATGTATATATATATTTATTATAGAAGAATAAAATCATACAACAAACATAGTCAGCCATCTAGACGACATTAGACGACAACGCTTAGTCATCACGACTACTCCAATCTTTTATGTATTATGTGCATACATACAGAGCAGCTATTAATGGCTCGATGTGTGCCTCAAGACTCGTTCTCGTTTTCTTTCGTATGCTCTTCACATCTAATAGCACATCAGGCATCGGCAGAAGGTAGAAAAAGAAGAGAGAAGAAAAAAGAACGACTGTTGCCGATGACTGATTTTTTGCTTGTTATTATTATTATTATTATTTTGTTCATTAGTAATCGATATTTCTTTTTTGATCATCGAACTCAAACTACCAATTTTTCTATCCATATTCTAGTTTTTAGATAAATACATTGATAATGATGCTTACATAATATAAAATGCTTATTTTAAAGAAATCATCTTGTCGAAGAATGTCCTTTAATTAGATCGTTCTTATTCAGACGATATTTCACTCATCCTTATCGTACGTTTTCTTTTTCTCTTTTGCTTAGTTTATTTCACACTAGTTATTATTATTGCATAATAAAGTGAAAATAGTTGAGTGTCGCCGAGTTAACCTTGTTAGACGTTGTGTATATACATATAGACTATTCGTCATCGTTGTTGAAAGAACGAA